>Ga0116231_10006129_pt1 | contig 23206 bp, 12 predicted proteins | sample S1TSphgellanicum_2_FD_89695 | JGI IMG/M metagenome (GOLD analysis project Ga0116231, IMG submission 89695) | Host-associated microbial communities from peat moss isolated from Minnesota, USA - S1T2_Fd - Sphagnum magellanicum MG | ecosystem: Host-associated > Plants > Peat moss > Unclassified...
CATTTCATTGTAATCATTGATACTGGAAGTGACCTAGTGTGGCTGAATTGTAAGCCTTGCATCCACTGTATCGTCAAGGCTGCTGATAAGCCATTTGATCCCACCCAGTCCACCTCCTACCAGCAAGCCTTGTGCACCGACGCCGCGTGCACGGTACTATGCAAAATCCCTTTCTGAGGCGATCTTTTTTCTTTGAATCATTCTCAAAACTCGCGGAGAGTTCTGAAGGAATTAGTGGCTGACTTACGACTTCATTCCACATATCCTACAGGTTTAAATCCATGATCATCGACTTAAATTCTTTGCCGTGCTGTTGTTTGTTTGTATCAGGGATTTACAAATCGAGCTACTTTATGTGTCGGCACGGGTCCCTGTGATTACATCTACGGATACGAAGAGGGAACTCAAACCAGGGGTATTGTAGCATATGAGACGTTCACCTTCACGGCCTTAGACGGATCCTCCTTTCCTATCGAACATATCACGTTTGGATGTGGTCAAAATGAAAGCCTCAATGGATTCCCAGGAATTGACGGACTTGTGGGTCTAGGCCTAGGCAGTTTATCTCTGCCTAGCCAGTTGTCCTTGGTCTCAGGCTTTACCGACATTTTCTCCTATTGCTTGATCCCCTTTGACGTCACCGCGGCAAATCATAGCACTTTCTACTTCCGAGTTCCTGAAACCAACATCTCGACCTACACACCCATTTATAGCTCTCCACCTGAAAAACATTATTACGTGAACGTGACTGGAATCAGCGTAGGAGATGTATTGTTGAACATTCCAGCGGACTTTTTTTACCCCACCAATGGCGGCGGTGGCATCATCTTCGACTCCGGCACCACTTTGACGCTGTTGAGAGGCGTTGCCTACGATGCCGTCGTCCAGGTGAGTCATGTCATGATCATCAGGTTCATAGTGTCCACAACAGACATAATTAATTTCCTTGTTGCCATGAGTAGGCCATCACACTCTGAATGTAAAAACTGACTCTACAAAAATTGAAAATCCCCAAAAAAAGAAAGTACCATATGACTAATTTGTGTAGCAATTATCAGACCCGCAGCAGGACAGTAACGGTCTCTTTCCATTAGGTTGTTGTGTCCATCACAGTTACACAGTGTGCTGTGATCACAGCAGCCTAATGGAAAACCATTAACATAGGGCCTTGATCACAGCAGCCTAATAGAAATATGTCCTAACTCTAGCGCACGTGTATTGCGCACGGGTGGACTTTCTTGTGTGGGTGGTTGCAGGAATTTGCGAATCAGTTCAAATTCCCTATAGTGAGGAATTCACCCACCGTATGCTTCGATGTAAGTAGCACCAATGCGAGTACCATAGTTCCGAATATAGTATTCCATTTGCAATCTGTGTCTGATGCAGAACCTGTCGACTTCGTGCTATCTCTGGAGAACGTGTTTCGCCCGTCCTTGGAAACATGCCTTACCATCATGTCAGTTAATCGTAGCATAATGATCATTGGTAACACAGCGCGAGCGAATCACGAGATGGTTTTCGACCGTGCGAAAGGCCAAATTGGTTGGGCATCCACAACCTGCACCTAGCACCAGCTAGAGTGTAGAAATCTCAATCTATTCTTTCTTTTGATACTGGTATTTATTGTCAAAGTGAAGCTCGCGCAAGTGTGTGCTTAGTGCCTAGTACTACTAGACTAATTGATCAGGAGGTTCTGATCATGAATCAGTTCAATGTGTAATTTGCTTTCGTTGTACAGTGTTGCCGCGTCTAGAGCACAGTAAGTGTATGTTTACCAGTCTAAGGCTAATTGATCAGGAATTAATCCTGATCAAGGAATTGTTGTGTTCGCTCTAGTCTGATCAAGTTCTATTTGCTATCAAGCATGAGACCAGGTGTGCATGCAGCTAGAGATGGAGTTTTGCACCTACAGCTTTATTGTGTGCCTGTAGTCTTCAAACCTACAAACAACTCCCCTTTTATTTTCTATGTGTTTTTTGAGGGATCTCCCCCAACAAAAGAACCCTAGGGGCGGTATCCTCAGGGAGCTCCCCAATTTTCTATGTTCCCACGTTCCCATGGAAATATTTCTTTTCCACAAAATGGGAAAGAAGTGAGGAAATCAAAAGAGAGTTGTTTACTTAGTAAGGGCCGGTTCCTGTACTTGTGCATTCTCCTGAGGTTCGGGAACACCCTTGCGTTGGGCTCACACCCTTGGGTGGCCCTCCCTAAGGAGAATGCACTGGTAGGGTTGAACCTCCCCTACAACTAAACCCACATGTGGTGAGAAGCATGGTTCTGCTTTGTGTACCCCAACTTGGTTCAGTTTGTCCTCTCCTGTAATATTATTTCACTACTGAGATTCCATTGACCAGTTGCAGCAATATGTTATGATAGCGGTGGATCCATTCCAAGCCTACCAGACCCGTTTGGCATGGGTCCAGAGCACTATGGGCCTACTAGGGGCCCATTCCAGATCCAAATGTGGCAGCTAGCCCATGTCAAGGCCTACATTCGTCCCATTCTACCTAGCATTAACACAGTGGCACCAGTAACTATTGCCTTTCCTTTAGGTGGTGAAGGGATTTTCCAGAGTATAACCAGTTTTCCCAACAGCTAATTCACATTCCAAGCATGTTCGATCTCTAAGTCAATTCAAGTTACAAAGTGGCACTAGCAAGTGGCAATAGCATATGGCTTCTTGCCCCACCTGAATAGGAAACCAAAACCGGCTACACATTAATATTAAAAAGATGAACTAAACCAGTAAGTGGCATTACTAAGGTCCACAAAGAGTTACATTATTTGATGATGCATTCCTCCACTAACATACACCATAAGCAGGAATTACACATTATACAACAAGCAACTTACTCATCCATAGTCCATACCTAGTTCACCTACTAGTCCTTAAATACCTGAAAATAATTTTAGAAAGCACATTGCCTATTTAACTTATGTCAATAAAGTAATCCTCACATTGGGCTTCATTGTACTCAATCACTCTTCCTTTTTGAGTTATCCATAAGGTCTGGGAAAGTGAGAATTACCCCTCAAAAGTAAGGATAAACATTCTCAAGTGGTCATAGTAGTTTTTATTCTAATTGGAGTACAGTCTACTTAGGTTTCCATCCCTAGATTAGGGGCTGCCTAGAGTAGGGGGCTAACTAGGTTAGGATTTATGTAAGGCTGGGTTACCTAGGGCACATTTAAAAGCTACCTAAGGCCTACTTAAGCGTTATTTAAAATAAAGACAAAAAATTTAAGTTTACATAAAATGTTACATGATAAAGATTATTTAGAAAGTTCATTTATGTTTGGGGTTTCAGAAAAGAGTGTCGAATTGAAAAAGAATTGGAAAGGATAATTCCGGATTTTCACATTGTTCAAGATATTGCAACTATGATATATTGCGAAAATATTTTATTCCTACTATTAAAATATTGAGAAAAAAGCTTAAAAAAAGGTCCAATAATTATTGGATGTTATATAGAAGTTTTTCTGGGCCTTTGATCAACTTATAGTCAAATGATTGTCCATATTATATATATTTTATAAAGGAATGTATAAAATGATGCAATTGATATCAAACTTTTTGTATAGGAAAACCATGTTTCCTTTTATGGAACTATATGTTCATTACGTCAATTTGATGAAGAAATAAATCATATGAAAATTTCAAAGTTTTGAAAATTTGAAACAAAGGGTTGTAAGGGAAATTATTTTTTTATTAAATGATTTGACTAATTATTTTATATTCATTAGGTTCAAAATCTCTAACTCTAGATTTAGATTGCATGTGCAAAAAACAATCATGCAAAAAAACATGTTTAGTTGATTCAAAAAACACCTTTTGACATTTTTTTTGTTTTTGCTTATAAACCTAAAACTGAAATTAGGGAATTTTTAAAGACTATTTAAAGAACTCAATAAGATTTACATATAGGGGCCTCTGAATCAACCCTAGGTAGATCATGTTAAGTAATTCTTAAGTAGCCTTTAAATGTTGAGAATCCAAGTTCATTTAATTAATCTTAGTTAGTTACTGGATAAAAAAATGTAAATTGGTTAATTTGGTGATTATTTCCTTATTTAGTTTAATTAATTTTTTTTGGCATTGGCTTTTTGGTTAAGTTTCTTGATGTTTAGATCACTTTTTTTGTTCTTACAAATTTGTTTGTTTTTGACAACAACCTTGGTGTGTTCTTGAATCTATGCTCCATGTTTATGAAAATGTTATTTTGATGTCTTTAGTTTTCTTGCAAAAAAATCATTTATATTTTGCACTTGATTTCTTATTTGTTAACATGGTACAAAATGTTTTAAGTTGTTTGGTGAAAAGGTTGAAAGAAATCTAGAGTTTAAAAGTGTCTCTAATTAACTTATTTGAAAGCATTTCATTATTTCATAAGAATTTTTCAAATGTAAAAGAGAAAAGAAAAGGAAAAAGTTACAAGAACAATGGTTATGCAAGTTAAATTGTTTAAATCTAAATAGATTTGACTAATTGTCAAAGAATGTTGAAGTGAAATTTGGATAGATTATTAAAAAGTATGAGGCCTTTTTATTTTCAAAATTTCAAAGACAATGGATTTGTTTCATGAGAGATATCATTACAAGGAATTCTTTCCTTTGCAACCAAGAAATCAATGAGCAAATGTTCTAAACAATTACATAATTGACTATAATCATAGAATATTATTTCAAATCCTATGTGAAAAAAATTGTAGTTATATATTAGTGATGCATTTGACTAGTAGATGATGATGTGATAACAAGAAAAATGACATTTTTTTATATTATAAATTTTCATCGATATGGCATCAATGATAAATAACAAAGTACATGGATGTTTAAAATATCATTTGAAAATGTGATTAGAATAATGTCTTCTGAATATGACTAAATAATGACTATGCAAATGACTTGGACAAAATGGTGTCATTGCATAAACAATGTGGTTAGAATTTTATTTTATAATGATTCAAAAATGGTTATTAGTAATTTAATATGAATATAAATTAACATAAGGAACTATGACATGTATGGAATTGATTTTGATTAATCTTATACACATAGGTAATATAAAAACTTTTCTTACATTTAAGAAAATATATTTGATATATGATCCATTTTAAATGTTCAATGTGAATAAATTTGATATTATACATTGAAATAATTTGATTGGTAAAATTATGATATATTATAAATAAAGTTTTATATTTTAATTTAAAAATCAAATAAAAATGTAAGATGTGCAAATATATAATTGATTTGTACATTAAATTTTTATCACAAAATTAAATAAATATAAATAAATAAAAAATTTGTAACATAATATTATTAAAAAATATTATTAAATTATAATGCGTAAAATGAGTAAACTTTATAATTTCCAAAAATTAGTTAATATATCGGGTTCGAATTTAATGGTCTGAATAAAATCTGAATATATATATAGGTTTAATCGATTTATGATCCATTTGTAAATATTTTATGTGGATAAATTACATGGACTCATATGTTTAAATTAAAAGTTATTAGTATAATTATGATATATTGGAAAAAAATTGTGTAATACGAATTCTTAAATCAAATGAAGGTTTAAGATATGAAAGATATATTTTTATTATTTCTTGTATTAGGATTTTTACATTTACAAATCATGTGTTTAAATTTATTCTTTCAACAAATGGTCATTGAAATGTTAATCAATTAAAAAATTCAAATATTCTTTTGAAATTTATTTATTTAAAAAATTTATAAATAATTGTGCATATTATTGAAGGAACTTTATGAAATAATTTTCAGTTTTTTCATTTGGACAAATTATCAATAAGATATGAATGATCAAATTTGAGGTTTTGTATAATGTTCAAATGAAATATGATGTAAAAGAATAAACATTAAAATATTTACACAATAAGTGGGGTGGCTTAATGATAAAGGAATTGAATTTCATCATTAGAGTCCAAGAATCAAATTTCACAAATGATATTTTATTATAATCAAAATTGGATTATTGATTGAATATTTTGCACCTACTTAGATTACCCAGGTTAAATGGTTATTTAGGAATTTAAGTAAATAGATTGAGTGGTCTACTTAACCATTTAAATTAGGTTTCTAACCCAGTTTAGGTGGTGACATGTGTTAATAATTGATAAGATAAACAATAATGAAAAAAAATCGAAATAAAGAATCTTATTCATTATATTATATATAGCAACATAGTAATAATAATAATAATAATAATAAATTTAAAATAATAAATTTGCCCAAGTTTTTGGGTTTAATTTGTAATAATAATTTAAATAAGACAGTGATTAAACTATTATCAAACTATCATTAATGACTTCCCATACACCTTTTATGATTAATGGATGAAATGTACCACATTGTTGTGCCATATCATGTCCGAAATGACTATTATTGTAAACAACTTGTCTATAATGATTTTAGAGTTATGAATCATTTTTGTCCTTCACGATTGTTTAATATTAATCATAAACTCAAATATGGCTACATGTGACATAATTTGGTTACAAAAATTATTTTAAAACTTGGAATAATTAGTGGATGTTACAATTATCATCCATTATGATAACATCAGTAGCATATTACTTGTTAATAATTCAATAAATTGTTAAAGACAAAGTACATTAAGGCACATTATCATTTTGTGAGAAAGAAAGTTCTAACAAAAGAAATTGACCTTGTTCATGTCAGTAATAAAAATCAAATTGCTAACATTTTTACAAAGGTTTTAAATACATAAAAGTTGTAAAAATCCAAAAGCATGTTTAGTGTACTAAATGTGAACTTGAGCTTAAAAGGGAGTGTTGAAAATCCAAGCTCAATTAGTTAATCTTCATTATTACTATATATATAACTTGGTTAGTTTAATGATTATTTCCTTATTTAGTTTTTTTTTTTTAAATTCGCTTTTTGGTTAAATTTTTTAATGTTAATGTTTGGATTATTACAAGTTTGTGTTTTGGGTGTGACAAAAACCTTGGTGTGTTTTTGAATCTATGTTCCATATTTGTGAACATCTTATTTTGATGTCATTAGTTCTCTTGCAATTGGAAATGCAGTTTGCGAACATGACATAAAAATAATATGTTCACAAATTGCATCCCTTTGAGTACCCCCTTATGTAGCCCCTTACAAACTTTCACAATGATGACATTGACATTGCCATCACAAGACTTTTTCCATGATTTTCATAACCCTCCAAACTAAGTGGTTGGAATGGCATTTGTATTTTAATTCATAGATTGGTTTATACCAATCAAGATTGATATACTTTCATAGTTGAAATGTTGTTACAATCATAAAGTTTGGGTCTTAAGTTATTGTTCATCATCTTCATTTTTGTGAAAATTAATTAGCTCTTTAAATTCATCATCATAATAATGCTCCAAACAAGCTCATGCATATTTTATTACTTGAGGTAAGGTTTTTTATTTTTATTTTTTCATTCTTCAAGATTCATCATTATCCTTGCCAATATTATCTTGATTGTATAAATTGTTGTTGTTATGATGGTTTTGTTAGAAAAAAACTTATAATTCACCTACAATGACTTGTTTTTAAAAGTGACAAGAACCAAAAAATCAAATGGAAATTACCATGTTTAACAAGCATATTAATCTCAATGGGCTACCAAGACAAACATTTTATTGATTTTTCCCTTAATGTTCATGTATGTTCAAGTATGAAAAAGACCTTTAACATTTAAATAATTAATTTTTTTCTTGTGAAATATTTTATAACAATCATCTTTCATTTTGAAAATATGACTATTTATCCTTTTATGATAATGATTATTTAATAGTTCAAATGCAAGAAAAACTTCAAAAAATGGGTGGTGGAAATTTTAAATAATCTTTATGATTCATGACAAGTCATTTGTCGAAAAAATGACCATTGATATAATGTTTAATTTCATTCCATTGACATAGTCAAATGGTGAAAATGGCATCATTGTCCAAATTGGTCTATGTTTTCATTTTAATTTTGAATTCAAAATTTAAAATAATTCTTTGTCACAAAATCTTTATTTAAAAAAAAAAATTTCCAAAATTTTAAGAAAAAAAAATCTGGGCCAAAACTTTTGCTAGATTTTAACAATGTTTATGGTGTTGGACCTTGATGTAGTCTTTTGTCTTTGATGTTATACAATTTGGGTTTTTTTCAAATGCATTGCCACTTCATGTTAAATATTTTTTGTGTTGATCAATAATGATGAACTACATTAGGATATTGGATAAATAAAAAAATTCCATTATCGTCTTTAAAGAATCACATTTAAAATTTCAATTTCTGTAATTATTCAAAGGAAAAAAAAATTGCTGAAAAAATTATTGTTTGAAATATTTTTGCTAACCTTTCGCAAAATGTTTACAAAATAAAATCTTTTGTACCTTTTTTTGCAAAATGCATGATGCCTTGGAAAAGTGGTTAACCATAGGGACAACAATGATCCAAATGTGACCATTATTGCATTCACATTATTGGAATATGTAAAGTATGTAAAGAGTTATAAGGATCATTAGCAAAAGGCATCCAACAACCACAAATGTTGTTAATCAAAGGGGTTTTCTAACAACCGTAATTACATGGATGAACTTCATTCCATCAAATTTTAATTTTTCATCCATGAAAAATTTGTCCATATTCATATAAAAAATCATCCATTCATCCATTGAAAATTCATAGATGAAATTTCTTTGATACTCATCCATGGAATTGGGATTATTTTATTGCTAAAAACTTGTGGAGTTAACAACCTGGGAATGCAAGCATGACAATGTGACGGAACCTAGCTCATGACAACAAGAAAAATATCTTTCCAAAATATTAATATTTTTTGCAACTAGCGTCTTTTTCATATTTTATTTTTATGGAAACAAAATGGGTTTGTTCAATTTTTTTTTTACTTCTCTCAATAGATATTCTGATTTTTTTTCAATGAAGAATGTTTTGAGATGGTCCTAATTGGAAGGATACACATTTATATGTAGCACCATTTTTATTTCTCCCAAGACTTCTTAAGAAAGAAAAATAGTCTAAGGAATAAATTTATATGAAACATTTGAAAATCACATATATGTGTTTGTATGTAAATTGAACTGGGATTTTGAAGTTTTAAGATCAAATGTATGTAATTTTAAGAATAACATGTTTTTTTTACTTCAATCATGAGTTTTTTTGTTAACAAATAGAATCATTACTTTTAATTGTGAGATTTTTGAATTGACATTAAATAACCTTCAATTAATCCAAAGCTTTTCCCCTAGTCACAGGGTTCTAGTCATAATTATAGTGGGGAAAATTTTAATTTAATAAAGTAATAATTCATTTATTTGTACTCCTTACATTTATTCTAAACATGTCCTTACCAAGAAGTGTGATAAAGAGCTCCAAAATTTCTTAAACAATTTGTACCCACATTAAGAAAAGCTCTTGTACCGTACCATTTAGCAATAAATTATTGTGAAAATGTTTTTTTGCCACTACCCAAGGCTAGGGTAATGATAGACACAAAGAATGCACTAAATAAAATTGTTTGTTTCAAATTGACCAAATGTTTAATAATTGGTCCAAGAGGTGAGACTTTAATAATCTTTCACTTATGTTGTGAGGCCTTTTATTGTATAGAGTGAGGAGGGAAAAATTATGATTGTATCTTGGACATAGAGATATTGGTGTAGGCACAAATATGGTGTCACCACTAGAAATGTTTCTAGAAATCTTAATTTTTAGTATAATAATATTAAGACTTAAATTAAAAGGATAGAAATCATATTTGAAAGTAGAAGTAGAAGAGCAAGAACTAGATCTAAAAGTAGAACATGAATATGATGAGATGGATTTTTTTGCATATACAAAGTTTACAAGTTTAAGAAGTTTCTCTTGTATCATTGGGTCCAACAATTTTTAGTCCCACAACCAACAAGGTTTCTAAATCTTCATATTTTTCGTTCTTGTGATCATGTTGCTAACACATTTCCTCAAAACCCACATGTGGAAAAACTAATCATTATTCGCTTGATTCTTCTTCATCCATCACTCCTCATGTTGCCTAACACATAGACCTATTGTATACCAAACATTGCATTTGAATAAACTCAAGGCTTAATCTTATAGAGAGTCAACTTCATATAGTGGCTCTTCCTAATTAAATTTCAACCTAGAACCTCCATCTTGTTTAGTGGTACCACGATCATAATTTCTCTAGTGGTAATCTAATGTATGTGGAGGACAAAAAAATTGCTTCAAGTTATTATAATATAATTCTTGGTGGTAGAAAATGTAACTTACCAATGTAGGTTTTAAGCTATCATAAAAAATGATTTATTAAAAAAAGGTGTGTTTCTTCATTCTTCATTAGTGATGTGTTTATCTAGATCATTCTATCCAATTTCCAAAAAAACTCAATTTTTAGATAGACCTAGTTTCTAAACAATCCCATTGCTAAACTTTTATGCTAATATTATTGTTATTATTTCTAGTAGTCCCATTACATTGACACAATTGTATATGTCATGGTCAAACCTTGGCTAGACTTGGGACAAATAATGTGATTGCATTACTTTGAAAATTTTAGTTGAAAAACTCAAATGTAATGATTTGGGCTTTCAATAAGGATGCAATTTATTTAATTTTGGATTAATTAATTTTATAATTATTATAAATTTTAGTTATTTATTTTTAAATGAAAATGAAGTAGAATATTTTTATTCTTTCTAGAACATAAAGTCATGTCTTTAATAAATTCTTTAAAAAATTAAATGGAATTAATATCACATTTTTTGAATTTCATAATTTCTTTTTATTTAATGATTTTAGTTTTCAAAATTTGAAAATGTTACATTACTTAAGGATATTATTTCAAAAAATTTAACATATTTTTTATAATTTTAAATAAGAATGATGTAATTTCACAACATGTTAAATTATCTTTTAACTTTTTTGACTCAATAATTGGATAAATGATGACAAGTCCCTAAAAAAAAACCATGATTCATGACAAGTCCTTCATCTTTTTCTTTTTTTTGTAATGCAAGTGCACTTGACATTTTCAATCATTTTCATTTTAAAAGGGTGGGTGGTGAATGACATTAGTGATGTAGTCCTAATGATAAATAGGGAATGTCAACTATGCACAACCAAATGACACATATGATTAAAATTGGGACATAGTTGCAAATATCTCAATCATAGATGTTAAGTTTTTGTGTAGTATGGGTTTTTGTTATCCTTATACATTTTTAGATGTGAAAGATTGCATGAGGGTTATACTAAACTTTGCAAGCTAGTGAAATTATAAGACCATGCAAAAGAAGGATTGGATGACCATCTTCTATTGAAAGAATTCTTGTTTTTTTCCCAAGAGCATGTTCAAGGTGAAAATTTTCAAACCACTTGTCATTTATTGATTCTTGATGTGCATGGTTAACATGTTATTTTAGAAGTAATAGAACAAATATAATGGTTGGGATTATATATGATCACTTTGACTTCACATACATCACATTTTTGTTTCAAGTGTTTTTAAACATTTGGTTAACGTAGTGCTAAGAAGAAAATATATTGCAAGAATTTTTTTTTGCATTTTTATTTTGGAATGTAGGAGAGAATGTACCTCCTATTGCTCTTGGGCAATGATGGAAATGATCTCAATACTTCAATTAATGACTCAACAAGGCATGAATGTAAAATTTAAAAAACCTATGACAAAGGTTGCAAACCATGAAGTTAATGATGGGAATTGAAAGTGTGAATCCAAAGGAGAAGACAACATGAGGAAATGATACACTTCGAAAGAATATCCAAACTAGATGAAGGAGCAAAGTTGCAAACATAAATGGAGCCATTTTCAATAATAAAGCTTTTGCAAAGGCATTGCTAGAAAAAACAATAGAGGCACCCTTGTTCACTTCATGGCCCTTGTTGGTGTTTATGACTTTAAATGTGCACACATTTAATGGTTTGTTTGCATGCCCCAATGTTTCTTCTTTCCTTTCTTTCACGTGTATTGCAAACTTGGCTTGAGAGATAAGTTGAAGTGGTGAAGCTCCTTGGGTGAATAAAATTTAGCATTCAAATGGTTGATTAAGAAGCTTCGTGGGGGAACCCAAAACCTTCAACACAAACCTTAAACCTTGAAGAACAAGAACCCCAAACTTTGGAATATAACAACTTTGGCATGCACCTATGTCATATCGAAGAAGTTTTTGATCAATGAACTTTGCCTACTGTCAAATCAATGTTTTTCATCAAAGAGAATTGATGCACAACTCACTTAGGTTGCACTTTCTTTTGTGTTTCTTTTTTTGTCATGAATTTTTATTTGGTCATGTACTTTTAAGGATTATTTTTGTAGAGAAAAGTGATTTGGATGCATAAGAAGGAAAATTCTTCACAATTTAACATGGCACATGATGAAGTAAATAATTAAATTATATGTTCTTAGTATTAATGGGTGTGTTTACATAATAAAAGTCTATTGTTGGATATATATGTTCTTTGATTGTGATCCATTTGTTAATGTGGTGTCAATCCAATTACTAGTAGCATTTTTGTAGGTAAACAATAATGTAAAACCCTAAATCTTGAAGTTTCTAATTTTCTTATTGAGAATCTTTTACATACAATAATGGATAGGGCACTATTGACTATAATTTCATGGAGTGGATCACAAAACATTAAGATTGGAACATCATGTTTCATTGTTCATGGGAAAATGAACACTTTAGACATGAAAAATGATATTCAAATCCTAATGTACATAAATACATGAAGTAACACATCAAACCTTAAACCTTTGCATAGGATCCCTTGAAATGAAATGAAGTTCATATGATTGTAAGAATCTTTATGAACATCAATAAATTTGTATTGGCAACTAGAAAACCAAAAAAACACATTAAACATTTTGGAAAAAAAGCCAACTAGCCAAATTTAACTAGAAAGAAAACAATGACCCAAACCATGATTGCTTTAAACATGTATACTTCATGAGTACTCATATAATCATTATTGTTTCAATGGTCATGATTTCCATTATTAACAAAAGTAATAATAATTGTGACTCTTCTCTATCAAACATATCTACATATTTTTCAAAAAATTCACAATATTAATTTTGGCAATGGCAATCTCTTGCAAGAAATGACAAGAAGGATTCTTGATGTAAAATACAATGGATATTAAACAAAATCATCTCCATCAACTCACCATTTGTATCAAATACATGTGTTATGGTTGGTTATCACGGACATTGTTTAAATTCGAGTTTTCTTTTAGATTGTAAGGAAAATTTGCTTGGTTTGCAATGTTTTCTTTTTGTGTCAAATTTTCACATTTTTTAAACTTGAAAAATATGATTTTGACTCATAAACAGGATTTTGTGAAAAAATGGCCCTAATTCCCTAGATTTTTGTAGAACAAAAGAATTCAAAATCACTAGATTTCAACAAATTTTGTTGTGGAAAAAATGTCTTTTGAAAGTTTCAAAATTTTTGGGAATAATATAATTAATGTCAAAGGTGCCAAGGTACTATGGTAACATGCGGCCAATGTGACTTAAGTTAGCATATTACAATCATGTTCAATTGATTTTAGAAGTTGATTTTGGCATTTTTTGTGATTTTTCTTGTAAACCAAAATGTCAATGCACAATTATGTAATTATGCGAAAAGTTACCACCACCACATGAATTATCTTATCTTGGACTGTTCAATTTTTTTCATTTACATTTGTTTTGTGTAAATACCATTTGCAAAAAGTAACCTTTAAAAAACTTTGCAACATTTTTTCATTTTTTTGGAACCCCAAAAATGAATGGATCCATTCATTTTATTTGTTTGTAAAAATTCAAAATGGAGGAGGTTGTTGACATGTCTCCATGTAATTTGTTTAAAATGGTCCATAATGTTTGGTTCCAATAGTTAATAAAAAACGCTACCAGGCTGTATGTTTTGACTTTTGATGATTATGTAAGAACTTTCAAGTAAAATACATTATACTAGGCGTATAGTGTATTTGAATGGTGGTCTATAAGAAAAGGTCCAAATAGGAATGAATTTCGTTTACATAGAGTTAGTGAACTTGGAAACCGCTTGTTATTGGCTATAATTATCACAAAATATGCATTGGGATTTCTTATGCATCAAGGACGTTACATTTGGAGGGTGAGGGGGTTTTTAAATCTTGCAAATGAAGTGCAAATCTCCCCTTTGGATTAGAAGACGATTCACACAAATGTTAATTTCTCTCGTCCATGAATTGACAAAACTTCCATTGGCATCAACACCCAAGCACATGACAATGGTCCTTTGCCCATTGTTGGAACCAATTGTGGGATTTTTGTTTTCACACATATTGATGGGGAAATTTGTGAAAGTACTTGTGGACGTGGTGTCTAGTGTATTAAACATTGTCCTCCTAAATCCAACACTCAATGCAATGCTTTACAAAAAGACATTGGCCATGAGAGTTGTAGGGTGAAAATCATATCATAAAAAATGACTATTGGCATTCCTGCTCCATATTATGATGGTTGGTGGAATAGCTTCAAAGGTGATTTTTGAAAGTCACATAGATTTTGGTTTTGTCATGATGATTTTAATCATTATGTGGGAGGCTTTGAAATGAAGTATGAGGTTGATAGACCCCTTGTGCTTGTAATATGGCCTATTCAAGAAGGAACCAATTTCACTTAGGATGTAATAACCCCGAGGGGGATATTAGTAAAAAAAGTAAAAAATACATGAGTAAAAATATATGGTGCAATATATTCGTTGTTGAGTAAAAATTATGAGTTAATTAGTTAAAAATAGGGTAAATTTTAGTTAAAATGGGTAATAGGAGCCAACAACAACCTCTTGACTCATTATGACTAGTCCTAAAAAGATGATGTGGCAACATAGGATTGGAGGAAAAGTCATGAATAGTCCAACATTGCTTAAACAATGTTTTTACACTATTTCATTGTGTTGAAAAGCACTGGTTATAGGTTGTAAATGTGTTAAAATGTATTCTATATTTATTGGATTACCTTTCAAACTTTACTAAATGTTGAATTAATATATTAGAAAAGGTTTCACATAAATACAACATATATTCTCAAGTTTAATTTAGTTTATGAAACTTATGTACATCAAAACCAAAGACTGGTCACACCAAAATTGGCTTTTATTAGCTTGATTTTACCCATAATCAATTTAATTATAATAATGGATTATAATTAATCTAGGGTGACTTTAATATATATTAAAAAATTAGATAATAATAGGGTGATAAAGAATAGGTTGGACAATATTTAATACCCCTTCAAAAAATGGTCGTTCAACCCATGTAGATCCCAAACTTTACATTAATTGTCCGCTTCAAGGTAATAACAACATTAGAAGAAGTTGGTTTTGTTCTTTTTGAATTTATTAGATGTCATTTTCAAAATATATTTGGCAATGAAAAATTTGTCCCTATGAACACACATTTGGAACCATATGCTTGGCAAAAAACTTGAAAGAACTAAACTATTTGGCACCATGTTGTATTCAAGTTCTTCAAGGAGCATGAAAACATGTGGGAGGCTAGATGTGCTTTAAAAGCAACTATTTTTCCACCTATAAAAGTTCTTCCATTAAGCTATGGCAACAACATTTTTGGTGTAGGTGAAAACAAAAAATTGTATTAAATTATGATTAGAGATTACCCAACCTACAATTGCATGGATTTTGTCATAATGATGGCAAGCTTGTTAAGAAAGGTAGGGAAAACAAGTGTAGTGTAAGCACATTTATTACATTCTGCAACATGTAATGTATTGTGGGTTGTTTGAAGAGTTCATTCATTGTTTGAATTGGAGTTGGAATGAAATCCAACATTTAATTAATCATGTTAGGTGAGTAGAGTCTTGTCCTCTCTAGAGTGTGAAGCATTTTCCAAAATGGTAGACTTGCTGTAAAGTGTTGACATGAAGAATGCATTATTTTTGAATTTTTTTTTTTGATGTGTTTAGTCTTTTGGTTTTGTTCATGAATGTGGTGTGCAAGAGAGTGCTTTTCATTTATATTTTTGATTTTTGAAAGAGAAGGTTTCTAGCCTTCAATAATTAACTTCAAATTATTTGATGCAAGCTAAGTTTATAAAATAATCTAAATGAAATATTTTAAACATTTATTTTTGTAAGGATGATCTTTGTTTGAAAATCCTTGCTCAATAACAAATATACAAATGCATGTACATATGCCATGAGGTAAAAAGTTATTCCATGCTAGAGAATATTTTAATGATGTGGCAAGGTATATTTATGTAGTATTTTATTTACATGACATGGAATATTCCATTAACGATTTTTTAAAGCTCATTCAAACTCATGTTCACAAGCTAATGCCATTGATTACACAAAATTTATAACTATCAAGAGTGCCACACCACACATGGCATGGTTGTAATAAAAAAATGCAAGATCTTAATTTTGTTCTCCATGCAAATGCCACACATTTCCTTTTTACACACTACAAGAAATATTAAAACAAACAAGACAAAGCCAAAAAATAGTACTTGAGTAATGTTGGGTGACATTGGAACATTAATAACTCAAATATCTCTACAAAAAGAAAGATTGAATACAAAACTACATGTTAGCAAAGTGATGGTGGCAACTACTTTGAGACTAGAACCTTGAAGAACATTCAAGAAAAAATAAAATTAAGTTACCAAGTGTTGTAATCAATCTCATCTTGACATGACCTTGCATGAAAAGAGGTGCAAAACTAATTGCAACAAGTGATGAACTTCCTTTATTGATTAATGTGGGTTTGGTGGACTACAAAATAAATAAATAATATCAAATGTTGTAATTAGTCTCATCTTGACAACAAACACAACTTAATCTCATTGTAAAGCAAATACGTCAATACTAAATGAAACAAACAATAACCAGCTTAAAAGCTTTAAATGCATCCTTGAAAATTTAAACATGTTCCATAGCCACAAATTTTGCACAATTGAAGCACATTGTTTTGGTGACATGATGGAGCCTTAAGCCTTAATGTGAGGAGTTGACAAAATGAAAATGGACATATTGCCCTCGCCTTTTGATTAAAAAATAGAAGGTAATTATTTGATCAACACCCTATGGCCATATTTGAAAGGATTGTTGGAAGCACCAAACACTTTAGGGTATGTGGGAACCAACCCACATGGGTAGAATCGATTCACAAGACTAAAGTTGCATTGGAAAGAAATTCACCTTTTGCATTGTGAGTGAATAACTTAAAGGTTTGGTAGGTGATTGACAATCAACTTTAAATCCACATGTTTTTTATTTTGAATTTATGTAATGTTAATGTTCAAATGTGTCATTATGACATATGATGTGTGTAATCATGGGTGATTTGGAATTTTACATTTAATTTAGGTTTAATATTTAAGTTTAACTTTTAAATTTGGTTAAATTTAGCTTTTAAATTTAACCTTTAGGTTTAGTTCAAGTTTAAATTATAAGTTTAACCTATATTTAACTTGATTTAACCCAAGTAATTTTAGTTTATACTAAATTAGCTTATAATAGTCTAGGATGCCTGAGTTAGCTTGGGTTAAACTTGGTGGGTGGCTTAGATAAACCTAGGCTAGAATATGTTAGTGTTTATAATGTTGTGGTGGTTGATTATGTTACAAATCAAACGTTGTGGTGTAATGGTTAAGGATTTGAACCCTCAAAGGTAAGGTGAGGGATTCAACTTTTCACACTTGCAACCTAGGATTACATTATATGATTAATTTATTTAACTTATTCTAAATTTGTTATTAATGTATGTGCCTTAGGCTAGGTTGCATAGTTCAAACCCTTTTAGTTTAAATGACCAAATTAAATTCCTTAGATTAACCTTTTTAGGCCTTGGTCATCATGTGGTATCACTTTATTGGGTCAAAATGTTCATTTATTAGTTTTAGGGTACCATGTGATAGCCCATAAGTGGTCAATAATTATTTTTTGGGGGGATAGGGTGCCATGTGATAATTCATAAGTGGATAATTATTTTTTGAATTTAACTTAAGGTACCACGTGGTGACCAGAAATCAATTAAAATATTAATATGAAAAAATTAAAATTTAATCGTTCCATGAATTTTATTTGATTTAATTGAAAAATTGATGACCATGATTTCACAATCATTTGAGCTTCTGATCATTCGTTGATGACTATCAAGTGATATAAATGACTATAATCATGAAAATGGAATCGAATGATATAAATGATTACAATTAGTGTTGTTTGGTTATCCAATTTCCAAACAAAACTCCATATATGATAAAAAATATTCTCACTTCTGAAAAAATAAATGAATATGTATATTTTAAGTCCCACATACTTTCATATATAGATGGTTGTGCAGTCAATTTTTTTTCCCCCGTTTGCCTGTTATGAATAAATGATTGTTGAATGCTAATAAATCATGGATATGCATAGAGGATATGCATTGCTAATTTGTCATTTCTCAATCAAAATGCTGACTAAGGCTTAAGGTTTTGAGTGTGAATGAGTATCCTCCTAACCTTAAAGAACCATAAACCTTGAAACTTCCTCCTGAATATGTATAATTTTTTGGTTATGTATAGCTTCCATACAAAAATAGTGTTTTTTTTCCAAAACTTTCGCAACTTGGCGAAAAAAAGGGGTTGGCGAATGCAACAAAGGGTTTTTAAAAACAAGTACACAAAATTCACGATATTTTGAGGGAAAAAATCCAGAAGTCCTTAGATTTAAACAATGTGTTCTTGAAGGTCGTTCAAATTAGGTAGGATTCCCAAAAACATTAATGTCATTCCAAGACAATTGTCATTTATTGCTAATTAATGCTTGGGATCCTAACCATTGCATCTACTTGAGGAATTTGAAAAAAAAAAAATGTACATAACTATACACATGTTTAGATAATCTCAAATACAGATATGCATCCGGTTAATTGAAGTGTCTTCCATGCATGGATATGAATAATTCAAAATCAGTGATCAATTTATATCTAGAGGATATGTATAATTTATTTTTTTGAAATTGATGCAATTTTAGGAAATGCATTTATGCATAACATAATTAGTCAAGCTTGTATAACTTGACAACACTGATTACAACTAGATGACATAAGCAATAGATTTGAATAATCATTTAGTTGCTAAAGCATATATGAATAAAGTTTTAATCATGAATGGAGTTATAAATTTCATTTTTTGACATAAGGGTTGAAAATTAAGATTTAAAAGATTTTTTTCAAAGATAATGAAATTGTAGGATTAATAGTCGCTTGAAGCTTTGTGTTCAAGGTTTCTTCTTTCAAATTCTTTAAAGAAGATCCACTACCGAGGATCCCAACATTAATTAATATTGAATGGTGATTGTCTTAAATGAGTTGTAATTTTATAAAAAAATCCTGCTTTGTATGGAGAACTCCATGAATGGAATGTCTACATGCAATGACTTTTAATAATTTTCCCCTCAAAATATGGCGAATTTTGTAAAATTTGTTCAATGTGAAGATTTCAACAACTTAAACAATATTGTCTGGAAATTTTTTTGACACTTTCAACAAATTGTCCTTGAAATTTCTGAAAGATTGAAACATCTGAGTTTTAATTAATTGATGTTGAATTGGACGAAAGGGAAGGGACTTAGCCAGCCAGCCCCACCACTGCTCTTCAACTTAGAAGTGTAATGTTAGCTTGCAATACCTCAAAGCTTGGATCATTCATTCCACTGACCAGCATACTAGTTATCCTATAAATCTGGATGTTAACAAGGCACACTGACCCTGCCAATAGATAAGATGTTGGACATCTATCTACTGTGTCCACACTCTGAACACCAAAAAAATCCATTCCAATCTAAACACTTTCACCAAAGAAACCCATTCGCATAATGTGAAACCTGTTCTAATAAGGTAAAACTTCCAAAAGTTGGATCCAATGTGATAGTCCATGTCCCTGTGGGGGCAGGGCCCAACAAGGAAAAAGTGGCACCTCACACCTAGATGCAGCACGGCTTCAAAGTCAGCAATTAACTCTGATTCCTGATCTCATTCTTTTTGCTGAGTTGAAGTTTTTGTTTCTCCGTGCAATTTCATTAAAAGTCTACACTCACTCAAAATATTCTCCCAAAATATTAAAAAAACTGATTTTTTTCCGCAATTTCATTAAAAGTCTACACTCACTCAAAATATTCTCCCAAAATATTAAAAAAACTGATTTTTTTCCGAATTCCCTTTTCTTCTCCAAGTGATTCCGAAGAAAAGGATAAGAAGGACAAAACGCTGCTTGAGAAATTGGAATCACGTACATCCACCTGACTCCATGAAGACAAGTAATTCAAAGTACGATTTTGTCCTGTTTCGTCACCAGCTCGATACCAAATCGGTATCTTAGGCCACAGTAAACCAGCACACACAAGCTCACTAGGAAGGATGATGGATGGTAAGTTGTGAGGAAACAGTTTTCTGTTGGCTTCCAGTTCCCTAGCTAACCACGGTGGTTAGCTCACTTGCCTTTTTTTTAAAGCCATGGTGGTTAGCTCAGTTGCTTTTTTTTTACACTACCTATCTACAAGCAATCAACAAATAGGTTGTTCATGGGTAGGTAGTAAAAGCAGCCCTTTCGTATGTGTATAAACCATCTACTTACCTAGTTGTTATCTATTTTCCTACCTATCTACCTATATATATGAGACCTATTTCTTACCAAATTGGTTACCAAGGTGAAACCATATACTAACTCAGTTGAAATTCATCCACAACTGAGTAATAGCAGGCATCCAGTGGATGGTGTGGTCATGGGTGTCCGTTCATTGTGGCCAGCATCTTAGACATAAAGCACATGGTATTCGCGCGTGGGCCTTTGATTGTTTCAAGGATGTCATGCTCCTGGCTGGGGATTTACCACCTTGACATTAGGTGAATCGCCCATGGGGAGATTTTCAACAGGGTGGAAATTATCACATTATTACCCATGCAAAATGGTACAAAACTACTCCTGCATTTCCTTTCTCGTGTCTGCCCGGTTTCCCGATAAAATGTGTGATGAAATCTCTTGAGTGATGAAATTTTGTCTTTAAGTTCATTATACACCCAAAACATGTATAATTGAGGGGTCCAGATATTTTGATATTGATTCACCCATCAGCAATTTTTTTGGAAATATTGGGCATGCCCCCAATAGAAGCACCTCTTTGAAACCCCAATTGCAAAATTGAAACAAATGTGCACCCTTGAATTTCACCTTGTTTAGTTTATATAATGGGAGTTGAACTTTGGGCAAACCATATGGGATAAGACCCAGGTGCAGTTGGGAACATCTTGGGGAATGCATCTAGGAACACTTTGGGAACTTGGGAACTCTTTGGGAACTTATTCCTGTCCCTGCCCCTGTAAAAAAAAAGAGAAAAAGAAACTGAATCGTTCTTGAGTGCATGCTAAGCCTTCTGATTGCCTGCATGAAATTTCTATTTCCAAAACTGTTGGTCACCAATTTTGGCCTGGGCTAATGGCACGGGCAGAAATTTGGGGACATCGTGAAAAAAGAATGCAGTTAAGAGGCAGGCCCTATTTCATGTTGGGGGGGGGGGGCGGGGGTGTCGGGGGAGGGGGCTTTACCACTCTACATTTTGTCGTCTAAAACAGAGATTCCCGTATTACTTGGAAATACATGCAAATGTGGGCCACAGCGAGGCTCAGAAGTTTGGGCCGGGCCCTTCAAATGCGGGCTTGCTTGTTGACTTTTATGCTCCTTGGTGCCCTGAGATGGTGGAGCTCTCCTTTCTCTTTAGCTTAATCGCTACCGAAGACCACCGATGGCCTAGTCACTAAGCAAGGATGTAAGTGGCCATGGATTATATGGACTATCAACTTATGACTGATGAATATGACTTAAAAAATTCTCAAAAGGGTTGGGGAGAAAAGAGGAATCTCTTGAGTGATAATTTGGGAAAAACCATCCTAGAGAGCTCTAGAGAGTAAATGGATTTTGCCAAAACGTAAAGTGCACAGCTTGTTAATTATGTTCTGAAATATTCAAAATTTGAGACTGTGGAACTCCAGTGTTTTTCATTTTTTTTTGCTTTTTTCAGTGAAACAAATTTTTAAGTACTTCCAAAAATTCGGCAGATTGTTAGTGGCTAGGTACCTACTAGTGATGTAATTGACTAGATATGGTACCCAGGAACAATAGATCTAGATACGAATTATTACTGTAGGAGACCGCGTGCGTGCTCTTGCCGCGTGCAACAAATTCAAAGAAGTGCATAAATTTAGAAAGTGTCAATTTGAAGCAACCGCAGCTCTTTGGGTGGGTTGCCTGGTTCTAACAGGATTACATGTCTAGATCATGTATGAAAAGCACGAGTGAAGAGTTGCAAATTACTCACCAGCTAGTAGAGTACTAGAGCTCCCAGAAAGCTCTCTACTATAGAAAGTCTACTTGACAAGTAGCTAGTAAGTCCTGAAAGGGGTGCAGCAGCATGTCAGATGCAAGCAGTTCAAACTCACTCATTATATATAGATTCTTATAAAGTTTGTCAATTTTGCTCTGAAGTTCATGAATTGCAGTTCATAGGCAATAACTTCGACTGCTATCAGCTAGTTAAGGAGACAGGCGGCTTCTAAGTTTGAGATATATTATTATACCCCATGGAGTCTTTACTGATCAGACGAGCTCCAGGGATTTTGGTATTGGTGGTTGCCATCATGCTTCAGGCTAGCACCCAGATTTGTTTAGGGAGGCAAATCCTTTCAACAGGAAGGGCGAGACCAAGTGATGATGAGACGTCGACCACCCAAGAAGTAAATTATGACAAGGTGCAAACTAGATTGAACTCTCTTTTGTTGGTACTGCGGTCCCCCGGCCCTGGGACTCTGCGAACTTGTGGACCAATTTTGCATTGACTTGAAGAATCTCTAGATGGTATATGATTCATTCAGGGATTGATATGATTAGTATAATCTAGAACGTGAACCCAGCTCCTACGGAGTGAACTCATGACGTGATCTAGATCAAGCTCCTGACCACATCTTTGGTAGCTGCTTAATTTTACAGGTCTTGAAATCGTACTGGATACATAGAGATCATCCGGACTCGCCCGCGTCAGCTGCAAGTACATACAACACTAGCTCGCAATCAGAAAGGATTGCGGCGGCGGCGAGAAGGAGCTTGACACGTGCGG
>Ga0116231_10006131_pt1 | contig 23196 bp, 18 predicted proteins | sample S1TSphgellanicum_2_FD_89695 | JGI IMG/M metagenome (GOLD analysis project Ga0116231, IMG submission 89695) | Host-associated microbial communities from peat moss isolated from Minnesota, USA - S1T2_Fd - Sphagnum magellanicum MG | ecosystem: Host-associated > Plants > Peat moss > Unclassified...
AAAAAAGAAAAAAAAAAAAATAAAAAAAAAATAATAAAAATAAGGACAAAAAATAGAAAATAGGGAGAGAAAAAAAATTGTATTTTTGTGGGTGGGGGGGGGGGGGGGGGGGGGTGTTATTTTCCATTTCAAGTTTGTGGTTATTCATATTTTAAAGCAAAATTGATCAAACTTACAAGTTTTAAAACATCTCAAATTTCTTGTTGCCAGGTGGCAAAAATTCACCACAAACAAAATCCTAACTATAACATCTCAAAGGCATCACCTAAGTTGAAGAAAAAATCAAATATGAAAATAATGAGGAGACAATTATCCAATGTGAAATTTTTGAAAAATTGTAAAAATCAAATAACAACAAAAATTTCAAAACAAAAAGATGTGTTATAAATATTAGAAACTCATGAACTAGTAACCACATTTTATGAAACAAAATTGACATGGGAAGGTAAAATATCTTTCCTAAATAATTCATGCGATTCAAGATTAAAATACATGTTTTAAATTAATATCATGGTTACAATTTATCCATAATATAAATTGACCATTTGATGATAAGTTGTTTTTATTGAAAACATTAATTTTTTCAAAGTTCTTCACCAAAACATATCAATGGTGCGTTCATGCAATTTTTTCTTACCACTCTTAGGTGCAATAAGGTTATTTCTAAAGTTGATTATTTTTTCAATAATTTGGTGTTGCTTTGAAATGAGGCAATTAGGTGTCATTGATGACCACAATGACATGTTTCATTATGGTATTTGCTTGATGCCACCATTGATTAATCAAATCATAGAATTTGATTCGTCTTCCTCTCTCAAGAGCACACTAGTCAATTTGCTGAGTTCATATTATTTACCAACAAATTTCAACTTTTTTTTTTGCATGTGTTTAGGGTTAATTGCATCATTGCATTATGTATCGTTGCAAATCCATGATTTGTTGCCACCATTTCCACAAGCAATTTTAGACATACATCCATCCCCTTCATTGAATGAAAGTTTAAAATAGTAATCTATGGATCTATTTGGGTTGTGAAATGGTTAAGAAACTGAAACACTACAAACCTTGCCAAAGACAAAGGGATCAATCTATAGCATTGTGAAATGGAATGGTTTAGTAGCTAGGTTCCTTTTTCACCTCCAAGATATTTGAGTTAAAACCACTACAATGGTGAAAGCATTCTATTGGGAGAAGGGGTTCAAGGGCTATTTGTCTTAGTTTGAATTAAAAAATTTAATTTTTTCCTTCAAAATTTTCAACTGATTAATGTGGGTTCAAATATACAATAATGAGTGAAGATTTACCTGAGATTTTGTCATTTTGGACAAATTCCACATATATGTCCTTGCAAAGAAAATCTTGGCCTCCACATTGTTCCAATTTTCGTTTTTGGATTATATTCATTTCTGTCTTCCTCACCTTGTTTGGCTTTCACCATCTTCTTTTTTAGTGATTCTATTGGAATGTGAATAGTGACAACATGAACATCCTCTTCTTGCTTGTCTTGGAAATTAGAAACTTCCTGAGTAACTGACTTCCTCATCAAAACTAAATTCTCTACTCTTTCCACGCCCTTGCCAAGTGGAAAAGTAACACATGAGGAGATTAGCCATCATAAGTACAAACACTTGAAAAGGTGAGTTGAAATGTCAAAATCCATTTGACATAACCTTATGATCATGCAAAACTCCAAATCCTTTACATTTCAAGTAATGTGAAAATATTTTCATAGTTTGCAAGGAAAAACAATCAACATGAAAAAAAGAATAGAGCAGAATGGGAAAAGATGAATTGGAAACAGGGAAAAAACAAGCTGCATATGATTCCATTTGGCTGCTGATGTAAATTTCATCCAAAAAAAAAATCCTTAGCCTCTTTTCCTCTTAATCTCTTCTACGTACATGGTATATCTGTGAGCATAAAATTGGCCCAAAGGGTAAGTATTCATTTTCACTCTTTGGGTCAGTACAGAGCCAGAAAGTCATAAATTAAATTAAAAAAACCTCTTTCCAGTTTTAAGGAAATTTTTTCCTTGACTCATTCTGTCACATACTTGGGCCTGATTTTACTGTTAAAGTCAATGAGATTGCTCAATTTTGGTCCAACCTTCAACTTGAGCCATAAATTGGACCTCAATCTGTAAAGTCATTGAGACTGATCTCAATCACTGCATCAATAGGATTACTCAATCTTCGACTGGACTCCCGTAAAATTGAGCCTCAATGAATTTACACATCAAGGTCGTCTCCATCAAATTGCTTTTCAAACATGTTAACACACATCACAGATATCCATGAATTCAGCAGATTTTGAGGCCCAGCATCCACAATTTCACCCAATTACAACTTCAAACCAGGAAATGGGCTAAAGAAATAACAAGGTTTGTCACACATATTCCAAAAATTTGAGCCAAAATTGTTGGGACCATCACTGAGTGTAAAAAATGTGTGTGAATCTTCACCATTACTAGTAAAGCAATCATTAAATATTTTCAAATCATGTAAGTATAAAAACAGACTTCAACCTTTGTCACCAAATCTTTACCTCACATCCTCCTAAAGGTTTTAGGAGTAAAAGCAGGTTTACATTGAAGATAACTCCATTGCCCAACTTACAATACAACTTTTTATCTTATCTCATCTATATTTCCATTATCTTAGCTTTTTCAGGTTATTTCATCACATTCTATTATGAGAGATAACTAAACAGAGAAGAAAGAATTGACAATATTATAAAAACTTCCAACATTTCACAACACAAATTTTCTCAAATTAACTATTTCACCCACTTTCTGTTCTTGAAGCAATATCAAATTCCTTTTCCTCACTTTCCCAACTTTGTCAATTGTCCGCCACATTTGGGCACTGAGGGAACTGGAAAAAAACAACTTTCCACGAGCGATATTTAATGCAACTCACCTGTACCGGCTCCAACTATTATCATCACTGGAATTTCAACTTCTCAACTTTAACAACTTCAACTATTATTTTCCTACATTCAATATTCTGAACATTCACAAATAACCTTCATTTTCATCTTCATTTTCATCCATTCTCCCAATATATGAAATTCACTCCGTTTTACTTCATTCTAACAAACAAAAATTGACTACTGGTAAACTTGGCTGCAAATTAAGATACTCCTACATGAAGAAGTCTCAACTACATACCTTCATGATATCTCATTGCACATATTTAGCTAGGTTTCAAGCTCATCTCATTGCTGTCTCATTTAGCCAGTGTTCTAAGCTGTAGATTCATTATCTAGTGTATACCCTATCAACAGTGGGTTTAGGATAACACGACAACAATCTGGCAAACAATTATAGAAAGTCATTGTTTTAATGTTGAGTCTGAATGCTCAAAACAAACACAAAGATACGCAAACAGTCATGATATCATCAAGTGCCCACCAGTCAAGTGCATACCTCGTAAGTAAAAACTAAAAACCTTTCTGACATGGAAAATGGACAAGCTACTTAGCAAGAAAGAACAGTGACCAATAGGGTTGCAAGAACATCAAAGTTGCAACCCCACTGGAGTGGAACAGCATAACAAACAAAAACAGAACTCACACATTAAAGGAAATGCAACATGTTGAAGATTCTCATCTACCTGCAAAAGCTAAACCGAGTCTGTTACACTAGCATTGCAGTGACACTGGAACATCTACAGCTTATAAACCATCTCCATATTTCAGACCTTTCCATCATTTGACAGTGGGGATGCTCGCCGATCTGATCCCTTCCCCTGCAGCATATCAACCCCAATTCTAAATCAATAACCATGAGCAAATCAACCCACAGAACTTTCAACAAGACTGAATGCCACTGTTCCTTTAGAAAACAACTTCAAGACAAACCAAACACAAACTTGCACCCCACAAGTTATAGTTCTTCATAGTTCCAGCCTGGAATAAACAGATACTTCTGCTGCACTATGAATGTGCCAACCATCAAGCCAACAACTGGAACCTTTCATTATGAAAGTGGTTCCTAGTTTCAGAAATAAATAATCTCAAGCGTACATTGGCTGCCACTACAGTATATCCCCTCTCAGGACTTTGGCTACGGCTTTGGTGTCCAGTGGGTAAGCTCCTCTCCGCTACCTTCTGCAGCCACAAATAACTCTGAACACTTGAGACTCTTCTACACATTGTTTGCTGAGAAAACCTTAAGTGATATAAGGACAACACCAGGAATATGAGTTCACAAGCAAGGTCACAGGATTCCTGAGAAGACACGGCACCATTTTCAGAGATGAAAACCATAGGACTTACAGAAGGAGATCGGGAATTGTCTGCACTAACACTCCTGCTACGGTCCTTCAAAGGAGATGCCTGTAGCAAGCACTCAGTTCAATTGCATGAGCACCCTCATTCATGGGACACTTTCAGCACAATTAAGCATCAAGTCTCACACTCAGAGCGAAACTTGACAAAGATCACAAGAAAGAAGTGATGAAAAGAGTCTGTGCAATCATACCGAATGTTGTATAGGCGATCGCGAGGGAGACCTAATACACATGTCCAGCCAGTGATAGTGGGAACATGAAGCACATACCAATACCAGAGAACTTCACATACAAAAGAAACCAATGCAACAAAAGTATTGCTGGCGAAACACAGAAAAAATGGAACATAAGTGCATCTATAAAATCCACAATAACACTTTATTGGAGATTACAGAGTGTACAAGCTAAAAGTCAAGTGAAATGGACTGATGTTTACCTTGTGGCTGAGCGAATAGAGTGTGACCGAGACCGTGAGGGAGGTGAGCGAGAACGAGGAGAAATGGATCTAGATGGTGACCGACTGCGTGCAGACTTGCTGCGTGACCGGCTGCACAAACATTGAGGACCTTAGAGACTGAAATACATACTTCGCAATTGATAATTAATCAATAACTAAAGTTATGATTATATAATGGGTTGGATTGCTACAGGTTAAAAACATCACACCTGGGACTTCGTGATGCACTCTTTCGTGATCCATATCCCTTATCTTCTTTCACCTGGAGACCAACTATAGTTAGCAATACTGCAAGATATCAATGATTAGCATTGGGAAGTATATAGGTACCAGCATCTGACTATTCCAGAAGGGAGTCTTACATCCACAAACATACATACCCGGATAAATGATCGTGAAAAGGGATTCCGAAATTCTGAATCATCCAGCTTCCTGATCTGCATAGCATTTGATGCTTGTGAGAAAAAGATGCTGGGAAAAAATCAGCAACACCCATTAAAAAAAAAACTCTGCAAATGTATTCATACTAGGAACAAGCACTTCCCCAATTCCAGGATGAAGAAAAGCCAGAGAAGAAGAATGCAAAACATACTGCATATTTCATATCGTCATAGTTGGTGAAATCCACAATACCCATTGTGCCAGCTGCAAAACCCAAAAAGCAAAAGATTCTCCAGAGCTTAAATTACTGATACAACCTATTCAAATGGCCAGCCAGATCTACCAACATTTATCACTGGCTCTTTCTTATTTGCAACCCACAGCAAGACAGATTATAAACTCACCACTGCCATCTCGGAAAACTTGTGCAAAACACACATCTCCAGCCCTCCGCATGTGGTCCTGTATAAATAGCCATACTGCTTTCAGAGGAACAAGTCCATCACATTAATTGGGGATTTTAATTTTAAGCCAATTCATGACAGCAACAGTAATCAATGACTTCAGCCAACACACCTTCAAGTCCTGCCAAGAAGCTGATGAGGGTAATCCAGTAACAATCACTGCAACAACACAAAAGACAATTAATACTTCCATATTCCACATACTAACTGCTATTCAAAATAAAACAACCCAAACAAAAAGATACCAGGATACCCCTCCAAAAACTAACCTCTATACTCTGAGCGGCGAGAAGCTCCACCAGCACGCCCTCCACTGTCCACACCACCACCGCGGCTGCCACCCCCTGTGCTGGTGTAGCTGTAGCTGCTGTGGCGGTCCACTGATGATGGAGGGCCCCGGCCCCCATGAGCAAGTTCGACCTAAATGATCACATTCAGTGGCATAAAGTCAACTTTTGAAGCTAGTTGCCTTCCAGACATAGCACAGACACCTATGTACACTGCAACTGCTTAAAATTAGGAGCACAACCCAATGTACAGGGCATATAATCTCCATAAGTGCACCATAAAACATGTGAGGAATAAAGAGTCAGAGGTGTGTGAAAAAGGAGTATTGTGGTAGAAACACATGCAATAATTAAGCATATAATACACTCATAAAACATACCCTCAGGCGGTTTTGATCAAAGTTGTACCCATCACGCCCCCGAATTGCATCCTCTGCATCTCGTGCATCCTCAAACTGCCAGAAGCACATGTTAATAGCAACAAAAAGCAGGAACTGGACAAGATATATGTTAAAAAAGAAGAGAAGGTGGGGCAATCAAATATATCTTTCTTGAATGTAAGTTTGCACAATATTGTAGGAGCATGCATCACCACTAATAAGAGGCTTTTGGGTTCTCCCCTTCATGGCGCAAACTAGACATGGGAACAACTAAAGATACAGACATTCTAACATGATCTGAGTCAGACAATAAATAAAGAAGGGGAAAATACCTCAATAAAACAGTAACCAGGAGGCCGTGGAGGTAGCTTCAGATCAATGTCCACAATCCGCCCATACTGCATGAAGCACAGAACAGAACATGTCACTTGACAACTTAAAAAAGAGCGGACAGCATATGATCAAGGCCACCAACCAAACAATGTCTTCAGAAGCAGTACTCATCATACTTACACTTTAAGTCAGCTAGAATAAAATGAGGGATGAACCAGATAATTCAGTTGTAGATATTAAAGATCTGACAACCTTCTTGAGAGAATGACCACTTCTTCTAGAATCCACACATTCTATGAACCAGTACGCCCTCACACAGTACCTTGTAAAATAGGTCTTCAATCTCTCGCTCCCGTACATCACCTGGGAGGTTTCCAACATAAATTGTGCGGCTTGCACGGCTGCTCATTGTCAGAGATACGTGGACTCCTTCCTGTCGCCAATAGCCTTCAGACAGGAAAACAGAAGGAGACAAACCCAGCATCCCCACAAACACATTGAGAAAGTGTCATCATTGGATTCATCACACCATAGTCTTTGTGTCTAATGATTATCTCCTACCAAGCGGGGGTATGGTTTAGTGGAAAGCAAGTCTTGAATTTTTCCATTAGCAGACAGCTGCTCTTGCAAAAGCTATGAGGCAAACCAAGAGCGACATATTTGGTCCGAGCGAAGCCCCTCAAGCTCCATCGCTCCCTCCTTTTGCTCCAGGAAGCTCCCGAGCTATGCACGACTAAGACAAGGGCATAATCCCAATATGTTCGACTCTTTTGCTTTTCCACATGGATTCATGTCTCCTTTTTTTTCTTCCCCTTACTCCCCAATGACACACCACTCCCCTCTCCCCCATGCTCACTGACTCAAATACTTGACTTTAAGCTCCCTCCCGCTTTGTCCAAGCTCCTCGCAGCAATCTATAATTATAATGAACAAAGGTTTACACAAGAGTGAGGTGGTGGATGTCCCTCCTTACGTGTGCTACCTCTTCAACGCCGCAAATGTCGAAGCTGGCTGGGCCCTGATTTGTGCACTGCACACAGAAAAAACAGATCATATTCTCTCTACAACTTACAGCTGACAAAGACAACCACTGCAGAAGGCGAAACGTGAAAGAGACAAAGCCAAACGAATACAGTCTTACATTGCACATAATATGCACGATCCCTGCATCAGAAAGTTGTTTGTGCCCCGGGTTACAACTGAAACTTCGAGAGGCATCAAGACAAAGTGGTACAGAAATGAAATCTATCCCAACAGTATTCATTACAAACTTTTTTCTTCTCTTTTTCCCTGGGAAAAATGTAAACAAAGAAACGACAATATGTTTACGATCAACGAGAACAAGGTCCATACAAGAGACATAATCAACTACATCAAGTGAAACCAAGATGTAAAAGTCCACGAGCAAATTAGAGATATCATATGCTAAAGCAAAACCAAGCAGTAGGGTGAGTGTACATACGGCCTTCAATTGTGAGGCAGCGGAGCGTCAACGGCTGGTCCCCGAGCGGCTTTCCGACGAGCAAAACCAACACAGCCAGGCAAGAAAAACCACAAGAAGGTAAATATGTATGTATCGTGAATATGTATCTTGATACTACTGCTCTTCTAAAGAAAGTGGCCGCCAGGAAACAGCAACCGTCTAACAAATAAGACTTCAGTTTTCTGTTCTTTTTCTTGTTTTTCGGTCCGAAGAGCCAGAATATCAGCAGTAGGCAATAAAAAAGCGCGCAGCGAGATCGCTGTCTAAGTAGTTCGCTCAAAGTCAGATGCTCCTCGCACAATCCAAACGCTATGGCAGCAACCACAGCAGAAATGACGAGACATAGCCAGGTTTCGGCTAAAGGCGGCAGCAAGGGAAGGACGACGATACGAATGCCGCAAAGGCTTGCAATCAACGGCCATCTAAACAAACGTTGCGATCTGACGGTCACGGTACCAAGTTCCTAGGGTATCCATAAACGGCGCGATTGCAACAAGATGAATCCGACGGCCAAATGGACAGGATTTCATCTTATTTGACAGTTGGATATCAGTTCCCACAATGGACGGTGATTCCTTCACTCCAGGCCTAGGGTTAGGGTTACGGCTTGAACGCCATCTGGGTTCTCGAATCTCCACTTGACAGCCTCCATTACGTGCAAGGGAAAGGCCTCATCCCCTGGGTCCCAGGCTGATATGGCGGGTATGAACTTGGCGTTGATAATTGATACCTACCTTACCCTAAGGTCAGTTTTGTCGTTAGATAATCCTCAAAATAATGAAATGAAATTATGTGAAAATATGAAGTTGACATTTTGAAAATCATCATAATTATCATAAGCTACACTCTGAATAATTTCACTACTCATATCACATTAGTATAGTAAATAATGGAAATAGATATAATTTCAAAAAATTAAATTAAATTCATTTTTTCAAAATAATAATTATATGTTTTGTCGGTGTGGAAACTAATCCTAGGCTATGATATTCATTAAATGGACTGCCTCCCAAGTTTATTATTTTTATTATTCAACAAATAAACTAAATAATATTTAAATATCCCAAGTTATTATTATTTTTATTTAATGGCCCATTTGTATAAAAATTTTGAAACTTGGAGGGCTCCCCAAAATAACAATTTTTATGTGAAGAGAGAGGGTGCTTCCCCTTTGAGTCACCTATATAGGTCAAAAGGGGAGAACTTTGGGCAAAAGGTATGGGATAGAGGAAGGTGTTATTCGGAACACCCTTGGGGAACATAGTGAGAACTTAAATAACATCATTGGGAACATATGGGAACACACCCAAAAAATCCATCCTCACACCCCCTCCCGAAAGGGAAAAAAAATCTTCTTTGGTTTATGTTCAATCATGTCATTGGTTACATGCATATTATATTCTAAACATGGTCCTCCACGAGGATGTTATATTGTTTGTAATGACCTTGCATCTTGTGATGCAAAATAGGCTTGCACACAAAGGCTCCCTTTACAACCATGGAAAATTATGTTTCATAATTTCCCACCCTATTAGCTTGCCCCCATTATTACATCGAATAAAACCTTATTACCAAGACTTTACTATGTACATTAAAGAAGAATGGTCATTCACTAAACACTTCATGTATTAGTCACTTCCTTTTAATTCAAATCATTTCCTTTGTTTATGGGAATTAAAAATAACATCAATAGGATTATAACGCACACACTCATCTTTAAATTTCTCAAAACATGTAAAAAAATGAGAAAAATATGCCCCTCTAAAATTTGAATGGTCAAAAATGAGAAAAAACCCTTCATACACATGATAACCCATGAAAGTTTACTTTGCCACCTATAACCAAACAATCATATGTTGACTAACGACTTTACCTAGTTTCATCATTGAGATGAACGAGGAAAACAACAATCAATTTTTTCAAATTAATTGTTCATTTTTAAATATATGGCTAAGATTTAGATTAATCTAAAGTTTGAAAATTATAGGTAATAGGTGTGAAATCATTTCATTCACTAAGCATTTGTGCGAGTTTTTGAGAATTTGTGTGTATGAATTGTTTTTCTTAATTGTTGTGGTTTTAATGTTCCTCGTTGTGGTCTTGGTGTTCCTTTTAATTATCATGGTTAAATGTTCCTTTTGATCATTGTGGTCTTTGTGTTCCTCCTAATCACCATGGTCTCAATGTTTTTCATTAACATTTTCTTATGTTCCTCTTAATCCACATGTTTTTGTTTCCCTCCTAATTGCCATGCTTTTGGTGTTCCTCTTGATCATCATGCTTTCAGTGTTATTCTTAATCATTATGGTTTAATGTTCCTTTTGATTATTGTGTTCTTGGTGTTTTTCATGGGCACCATGATTTTGTGTTCTTTTCAATCACCATGGTTTTGGTGTTCATCTTGATGGTCATATTTTTGTGTTATTAATTATCACTGTGGTATTGTGTTCCTTCTAATCATTATGGTTTTGTGTTCATCTTAATCACCATGGTCTTGTGTTCCTTTTGGTCATCATGGTCTTGTATTTGTTTTGATCCATGTGGTCTTGTGTTTCCTTTTGATTGCCATGATTTTGGTGTTCATTTTAATTGTCATGGTCTAGTGTTCCTCTCAATCGCATTGGTCTTGTGTTCCTTTGCATTCTTTTGTTATTCATATTCACCATGATTTTATGTTTTACAACTCTCTTAGTTACATTTGTCTTTTAGTATGTTTGAAGTTATTATATTTTGCTTCTTCTTGATGCATTTGGTCACTAGAAGGCAATAACCTTACTATTTAATGACTTCGTGCCTATTGCCTAGTCCATGCTTATTATTTAAATTCTTGTTAAAACCCCATTACATAATCCAAGATTCATGCCCTTATATTTGTACATATATTTGTTCACAAGCTTGCCTAAAAATTTTAATGACATTTATCACTTGCCTTTTTTTGTCATGCACACCATTTTCACATGACAAATGGAATTCATTCATATGAATGTTCATCTATGATTCATAGTTAAGTATTAGTTCACTTGTAATTAATAAGCCTTTTAAAAAGTTTCCTTAGCCAATAGGCACATGGAAACTTTTATAAAAACCTCTTTGCATTAAGTTCCCAAAAGGCCTATGTTAAAAACCCCCCATTCCTTTAGTTTATTCAACGTTAGTTTGGAATATGATCTTACATCATAGTTCCATATTATGTTCTTTTCATGTTTACCTTTTTTATATGTTTGTACTTTGTTCTTGCACATTTCGTGTTATTGGTTTTAGCCTTTATGTAATCTTGGTTTCTTTATTTTGTATTTTGAATTTAAACTTAAACTTGTCTTTCTGTCATCTATCTTTGTGATTTTCATGCCTATGACACCCTTATAACGATTAGAATTCATGTTATAGCAAATTGTGTTTTAGCACATTTCTCAACAACTTTTTGAACTATTCAATTTGTTGCAATCCTTATATTTGTTGTTATTTTTTATCATTTGTCCTCCTTCTCCTTTCACCTTCCTTCTTTAATTTCTTTTACAATTGTCTTGTACATGTTTTTTTCTTAAATTGTTTCAAAACAAACCCATAAGCAAATGTTCAAAACTTGACTAAAATATTTTCTAACTTATTTTTTTTAGTTATATGCATGAAAATGTGTTCCTTTCCCATCGCCACACATTTAATATAAAAATGGCTATTATTTTATACTAGTTTTTTCCCATGCCCATAATCACACATAAAAATAACATTATATTTGGATACCTTCAGAAAATTAAACACAATTTTTCAAAATTGAGTGTTCAATCATAAGGCATTTTTTAGCATTATTTCCACATGTGCAACCATTCATTGATGTTGGTTTGGATTAAACCAATGTTCAATTACTAAATTATGTTCAATGAGGGATCTCTACCCTACCTTGTCCCCAAAATAAATTGAAATTTTCATAAAATTATAAATATAAATATTTTTTGACTTAAAAATAGATTAATCTATGATGATATAATGGTACATTACAAAATATGTAAGAAACTAGAGTTTGTACAACCTAACAAGAACTCATGTTATATTTTTAAATGTGATACCATATTTATGATGTTGTGTAAAAACATCCAATTTTTTTCAAGCAATTTTACCATTGATGTAGGTGTTAATTCATCTAGGACTTCACACATAACATCATCAATGCATGCCTTATAAACAAGCAATTTATCAATAATAAAATTACAATTTTGAAGGAACATATAATGAATAGTTAATTTCCTATATAGTTGTATTTACAATAAATGTAAGGTCAACTTACATGGTGAAGGACTTTCTCAAAATAAAATGCCTAAAACAAGGTGATAGTCCTGGCCTTACATCTTTAGAATGTTTTCTTCCCTTATTACTATCCCATATTTTGAAATGGTTTCTTGTTTATTAGTTTTACCCTTTGTAAAATATGAAACCAACCTTATCACAAGCTTAAGCATATGTACATTATGAAATGATAAGAGGTGGAAAGACCTTTCAATTATTTTTTAAGAACAAATGATATTTTACACCTACATATAAATGTAATGACTCTTTTTTTATTAAATAATAAAGGTATTTATTTCTAAGTACATATAGGTGTAGATTATAGGCATTTATCACTTACACAATCCCTTATTCATTTAAATAATAAAAGTGACACATTAAATGTCAAAACATTCATATTCCTAAACACCATAATAAAATTATACGTTTCATGGGTTTGAAATCTATGCGAAATTTATTATTTCATAAGTTCATATTATTTAAACATGAACATCGTGCATTATTTAAATATGAAAGTCATGTGCACAACTTTCATGTGTAGACAATATGAATAGACATACAACATTTATGTTTAAACAATACAAGTAATGAACACAATTAATGCAAATAATGTAAGAAGAACTTTTGGGTTTTTTCACTACCACACATTGCAATTAGTTGTCCAATTTGACCACTATTTGACTTATTAGCATCATGCACAAATAGCAAGTGAAATTGTTTTTTAGTTATTTGTGCATAATTTCCACAATGAAAACAATGATTGCTTTGTTCATTAGCATTGGATTTTTCCCCCCATGTTGGATTTATAATAATGCAAAAAATTATGACATAAAAAAAATATTAACCTTCGATTCCTTACAAGAATGGTAATATTATTTAATCATTTTTAAACAACTTTTCAACTATTAACATCTAGCATAAATTGAATCAAGGTTTGATAACAAGTGGAAAATGTTACTCATAAGCTGCACCTTACACTTACATAAGAAATTATTTTATTTTATTTTTTAATAATTTCAAATTATTGATGTAAAAATTAAGGTAACATTTAATTTTATTTACACGTTGCACTATTAATGGTTATTGATTTTTTTGACATATCTTCAACTATCAACATGGTACATGAATTGAATTATACAATTTTATCATGTTGAAACCATTGCTCATAGGCTGCATTTTACATTTATCATAATTTAATAAAACACATGCAATAATTTATAATGACCTCACATCTATTGAATTATCAACATTGCACATGAATTGAATAACTCATTTTGAATGTGTCAAATCCATTACTAGCTAGATTTTTTTTTGGGTATATTATTATTTTTATAATGATTTAACATTTTTTTAGGCTTTTTTTGTTACAAGTTTATGTCTAAGTATTTAGAGATGAATTTTTTAAATTATTTTTAAATTAAAAAATGTTGATATCATATTAATGACATCAATAAATTATTATTATTATTATTATTTTCAATTTTGTGGCAATGATTCATTGAACTTGCATTATTCTCATATGGGTCATTAAATGTTGGAATTTTAAACCACGTGCATCAAATAAGACATTTTTTGGAATGTATTAGATTATTATTTAACCTATTGTTTTTCACCTTATTATAACATAATTTTTAAATATACACATATTTAAACCAACATATTTTGTTTATAAACATTTAATATTTAATAAAATTTACTAATAATTTTGTTGAATATATAAATATCATATTTTAAAATAATTAAATTACACCTTTTACCCAACAACTAATATATAATACTTTATACTTTTACTCACATTTGCTTTTTGTTTTTTTAAAGGACCTCGTCGAAATTTTTCCTTGAATTTTAGTTTTTTAAAAAACAATTCCCCAAAAAGAACCATCAATTTGCAAAATTTTGCCACTAAAATTTTTTTTTAAAATATTGTTGACTTGGTGGGGAGGTAATCCAACTATTTAATGCCAAAATATCACCAAATTATGTTTCTTTTATTTTTAAAAAGGTAAAATGTATTGCTACATTTTTTTAAATAATAATATGGAGTGAATTTTTTTCAAAGTTGTGTGAATCATTTTAATTTATTTTTTACTAATTTTAAAACAAATATGATTTTGAAAAAAATGGTTATATATATATTTATTTCTTTATTTAGTTAGTAGCTAAATTTTGCCAATTTAAATGGGGGAAAACATCAACAATGGTTTTTTCCCAAGAAAATCAAAATTTATCAAAATTTTAATTGGTAATTTTCAATGAATATTGAAATTTTTTAAATCATTTTGTAACTCCATAACTCTTTTATAAGCAAATGTGGGTAAAACTACTTATAGGTGATTACAATTTGAATATCATCGCAAAAGCTTTTTACAAAAATTGTCCATAATCATATTAAGGAAAACAAAATTGACAATTTTTCAAAATTGAACATATATTTTATGCAACAAAAATATATTTGTTAATGATTCAATGAAAGCACTATTGAATTCACATTGAATTGAATCTTATTTATGAAGATTGAAAATGAATTTTTAAAAATGTGTTGATTTTTTATTTTATTCATAACATGTTATTTCAAGTTATGTTTTAAACCCTTCAAATTTCATAGTTACAAATTATTATTTTCATGAATAGATTATTGAATAAGCTTCAAAATAATGTTTTCATTTGTAAAATTTGAATAAATTTTGAACAAAATTAATGTATGTTAAAGTTTTAAACCCTTCAAATTACATAGTTATAAATTATAATTATTTTCCTGAATAGATTAGTGCATAAGCTTCAACATAATGTTTTCATTTGTAGCATTTGAATGAATTTTGAAAAAGGAAATGTATGTTAAAGTTTGAATTTCTTAAATAGTTTCATATTGAAGATAATAAATTTAAACTTTCTTTTTGTTTTGTCAAAGTCTTGAAGTGGTTTGGTGGTGAAAACCTTGGTGCATCTCCATGAAATCTTGGGTTCAAAGATTGATGAATGTGTGCATTAATGTATGTAATGCATATATGCATTAATGTATCATGTATAAATATGGTATACGAAACATGTATGATGATGGTGATCTTCAAAATATTTTGTTAAAAAATCCAAACCAAATGAAAATAATAATAATAATTTGAAATCATGACAAGCCATGAAAAATTTACAATCCATGAATATAAAAAAATGTTAAAATGTTAAAATGTTAAAAACATGTTACATGATGATGTGGCATGTTAATACGTGTCATATTACCTTGGGACCTCATAATGTCCATGTTAATTTTTACAAATTACAAATTACCTAATGCAACATGTCACTACCCAAAACAACTAAAAAACATTTCATTAAAAATGTCCTAATCAACTAGTGTTTTTTCACCAAAACCATACAAGTTACATATTAGTGGACTTTGTTCCATTTCACTAAAAACATTGTGGATTTGGGTAGTGGAAAAACCCAAGATTTTTTCTTCTACAATGACATCCGTGTCTATTCCATACAAACCTATGAAAAACAAATTTCACACAATTATTATTGCTAAATCGTGGCCCATGAAGTTTGTGACGACTAAACTTAAAATCTTTTTATTTTTAAAATGAATTAATAAACCCTTGTGCCTTTGGCCCAAATATATTAAACTTTTTATTAAACCACCCAACTCAATATTATTGCAGTTGAAATGAGTTTAAGGTCTAGCAACATGGAGAGGTAGGGTTTAACATTTTAACATGGGTGCTATTTGTTACAATGTTAAGGTTTTTTAACATTTATTTTAACATTTTAAATGGGTGTCATTTGTTACAATGTTGAGGTTGTTTAAACATTAATTCATGAAATGTTAGTTATTTTTTCATGTTTTAAATCCACACTTACATCATAGTAGTTTACATTTTGTTAATGGTAGTTGCACAAAATGGATGGAGTTGCAACTAATTCTTCCAAATCAATGGTAAGTAATTTTTTTAATTGTTTGTGCCACCTTCTCATCAATGTAACTTCATGTGAACTTCCCTCTACCCTTATTTTATCTTTCATTTTTAAAAAAAAAAAACATTTGTAATGTTCACAAGTTTTTTATGTTTTGTGTCGATCAACAATGTTATTGTCACACGACAACTCTAGGTGAATTATTTGTCATTTCTTCAACTTTGTTATCATCAAATTGATATTCTAGCACCACAACTCCAAGAACTTTTCCTCAACAACACCTTATATTATTTTTGTTTCAAAAAAAATCTTCAAATCTTTTCTTTTATCTTTGTTTTTCCTCTTTAAAAAATAAATGAATCAATCTTTTTTTCACTCCCTTTTTTAAATCCCCAAAATTGATAATTAATTTTTTCCTTAAAATATTTTCCAACATTGGGCGATTATCACAAACTACCTTGGTTGTGAAATTAGTTGTCAATTTGGTTTTCATCATGAAAATTGGTGAGTACCAAATTTTGTGATACTTGGTTTGATAACCCAAGTGAAACCTAGGTCTTTGAAAATCAAGAATTTATGATACCTAGGTTGATATCCAATATATTGATTTTTATTTGTGTGAAAGTTGAGTCCTTGAAAAAATCAACACCCATTTTAAAAGATTTAAAATTGAAAACCATATGGAATTAATGCATTAGAAAGAATATTGTCTTTTGCAACTAAGAAATCAATGATTATAATTTCTTAAAAACTTTGTAAATGATTATGGTCATAAATTATAATATTGTTGAATCCTATATTGGAAAATGTTGCAGTCATAAATTGATTGGGTTTATGATGAATGGATGATAATGTGGTACTAAATGTGGGAGGTCATACTTTCATTGATTGTATTTCATACATCATCCATGATGAATGACATAATGACTTGGAAATATAATTATCATATTTCATTAAAAATAGGGGATAATTTTTTTTTGTTTATGATTATAAAATGATTATGCAAATGATGTGGAGAATATATTGATGATGTTGAAAGTTATGGGCTAGGTATTACATGGTATAATGTAATACTTTTGGGGGGTGTGTGACATGTCATTACATATACAAAACAACATTGCAACATGTTATAAATGACTACAAAATGACAACATGTCATTTCACACTATACTGCAAAATGATTATAGTTTATTAACATGGGTCATGTACATAACACTTCACTATGACTTTAAATGACTAAAAAATAATAACTTGTCACTTCACCCAATTACAAAATGGTTAGTAAATATTGATGTGGAACATGTACACAACATTTCACCAAGGGTTGAAATGATTTAAAAGTGAACAACTTGACTATAAAATGACTACCATACAATGGGGTGGATAATTATCATTTGGTTCACATGGAGTCCACTATTCTAACATTTTTAGCATTTTCCATCACTAAAATGAAAGTATTATTAACCTACATGAAAGATTGTTTGTTCATCAAAATGAATATGAGTTGAAGGTATGTGCAAACTTTCATTTCAATTTCAAACCTTCAAAGACATGGACAAAAAATGTGTTATGTTAATTATCAATTTAAACCTTCAAATGAATTTCAAATGAAGTCACTACATTTCATGAAATGTGGAACACAATAAACTTTGTAATTATCTACTTAAATTTTTTGTAGATGCTAGAAGATTGTATTTTTCAAACAATTATATGAGTCCTATCAAAGATTGTATACTTGGAGATGGGGGTAGTCCCATTGGAACAATTAGCCCACCTAGTTCCATTGTTGTTGTGATGAAAACATCTTCCACATTCGCCACTTCTGTCTTAGAATGGGCCTCCTTTTGTAAGACAATCCTAGTTTTTAAAGTCATCAAAAAAGAATACTTGTCTTTGATTTGGAAAAATGATAAATGTCATCAACAACCTATGTTGAAAATTGACAACAAGGAACCCAACATCATCTCTCACATATGTTGGGTTTTTTCAATTATCTTCTTGCTTCATCCACTCACATCTACAAATTACAATAGGAGTTTGCATGTGATCATAATGTAGTTTCAATGTCTTCTAGTAACCCTACATATTGAATAAACATTTTTTTTAGCATCAACAATTTGTTTTTCAAACACTAAATCAATCCACTACCAAAATTGTATATGAAATTTCAAATATATGTATTTGATAGTGTCTTTAAATTCTCGATGACAAAAGCAAAAATATTGAATTCGACACCTGTGAAAACATAAGAGGTTGCTAGTTTTAACATCTTCCCACCTCTTTTACAAATCCTATCCAAACCATAACAACCAAAACCACCTTTGTTAGATTTCATGGTAAATCAATTTTCAATTTGTTGAGTTTGGAATTACATTCCCAAATATACATTAGGGAAAAATACAAACATGTCAATAAAAAAACTCATACAACATGTGACTTTTGAAATTCACCCCATTTTTTTTGTAGGGGTCTTCGAAACCTTCTTTATTGCTCGAGTTGGATGAAAAGCACATTACAATGACCCATAGTGTGCTTTCGTCAAACCATTGTTAGTAATGATTAGTTTGATCTAATTGTTCTTGAGCCTTGACTAGACGTGGTTTACTTTGTGTTTCCAACTTCCAATTAAAGTGGTCTACCATTCTAATTGACCTATACATGTGTCCTTCTAGTAGCCATCATTGTGTTGTAGTGTATTTTTGTTTCCCAAGTCCACAAAATGTTCACCCTTAAATTTTAACCCACAAATTGGACAAGTAACATACCCTAGCAATGCAATATATGGGGAAATCATGTATAGTCCAAAGTAAAACACTTTTCAATGTGAAGGTCTTAAAGCCCATTGGCTTCAACACATCATATATATGCATAAACTCGTTCCCACAACTACTACAATTCTTCCACAACATGTTGCAAATACACATCAAAATTATTTGATGCAACTAAGTTTTTCCCTTGAATCAACAATGTAAACATTAAAAAAACATTATTTAATATCAACCATGGAGGAATATTTTGGCAACATTACAACGGTTCAATTTGTATGGGTTCACATTATTTATTGCAAAACCTAGGTGCACATTCCTAGCATTTAAAGCAAATACTAAAAACCTGTCATTAATGTGTTTCGATGCTTTTGAATCACATGGATGTTTAACAAGTCCATATGGACTAATGTTTTGCACATACCATAACAATAAAAAGGACATGGCATGCATCCTAAACATTTTTTGAAGTTTTAAAATAATTGGAAAATGTCTAAGTACTTTCATGGGGAACAATTTGTTTCCCTCATCCTTGTATCAAGGTGCTCTACATTTTGGACAAGTGCAACATCTCTATACTCTCTTTGAAATAGGACATGTACCCTTTCCCACAAGCATATATTTTTTATAATCTAAATTTAGAGTCTTTTAATCAATGTTTTAACAACGTATAGTTATGGGTAAATAATTATTTGCAAGTAATAAATGAAGTCATAAAAAGGTGAAAGTTCATTTGTAAACTTGTTGTTGATTCCATGCACTGTGCATAAATTCATGAGTAATATTGTAATAACTAGTTTGGTACATTTTGAACCAGTATGCTACTTTTAAATTGCTTCCTCCATAGCCATTGGATCAAATTTCACATTTTTAAGTCCATCCACAAATGCCTTTTCTCTTGATGGTTCAAATTCTCCCTTTGCATCGATAGGTCACCCATTTTCACTATTACTTACACCCCCCTTGTTGGCTTCCTCTTATAGTTCATCACACAAAAGTCTTTTCAACAACCTCTATTGATATTTCTTCCAAGATATTAAGTTGATCCACTTGTTGGAATGCATCTTGAACCATACCTTGTATATTTGTGTGCAAATCAAGCTTTTAGTTTTGTTGTGTAATAAATGTTTTCCATTCAACCTCCCATTCTTCATATGAAGAATCCTTATCCTTTGGACCCCTCCATATTCTAAAAGTAAGTTCCCTTCAATTCAATATGAAGTGATGTTTATTCACATTTGCCACAATGCACAAGGTGTGCCATTTTCGTATACTACAGGGACAATGTAGTTTGTTCAATGAGTACAACCTAGTTTTTTATTCCTTTTGAAGCCATAACCAATCATCCTTATGTTGTTATCATATTTGATGCCAAAGGGGGAATTCTTTGGGTCCAAAATTCATTGCATTCACTATTAGAAAAAGTGGTTTATCAAAAAATTCAAGTTGACTAAGTAGTCATTTTTTATTACTGGACATGTCCATTTCGATTAGAGGCTCGAAACATGTATTTTTTGACTAATCAACTTGACTAGTATGATTTATTTGATCAATGCATTTAGTCAAGTTAGACAACCCTAATCAAAATGGCTAGTCAAATGGGACCTCTAATCAAATTGAACATAAAAAATTGACATCATTAGTCAAAAGGACCAATATATGTATCAAATTGGACATCTTATGCCTAATACATATTTACCTCCTACCTCCCATTTATAATATTACAACCTACCTACCTACCAACCCACCCAGATACCTAGATGTAATACCTACGCTCCTATCCACCTACCTATATGTACTACCTACCTACTTACCCACCCACCCATCCACACACCTACGTAAATACATGTACTACCTACATACACTACCTACCCACCCATTTACCTATCTACTTATGTACCCGCCCACCCACCTACCTACTTACCTATTCACCCACCATGTACCTACCTACCTACCCACCACCCACCCACCTATCTCCTACAACCTACCTACCTACCTTCGTATTTCATAGTCTTATAGTGATGTCTCGAAATAAACATGTGAAATAAAAAAACTTGACAAAAATTGAACACCTTTTGATGGTGTGATCCATTGGTTAAGAATTTGGTTCATCATTGGGGAGGTCAAGGGTTCAATTCTTAACATTATAACCGATGTGCATGCTTAAGGACATAAGGTAGGTAGGGCAGGTTAAGTAGGATATATTTAGTTAGATTAAATTACATCAAATAAGATAAGGTAGGGTAGGGTAAGTTAAATTACCACCTACCTACCAACATGCCTACATTTTTATAACCTACCTGCCTGCCATAATCTTTTTTTATATGGGCAAAAATTTGACCAGTCAAATGGTCCATACTCTACTAGTCAAAAAACCACCCCAGTCACAATAGACATGTCAAAATTGACTAGTCTAAAATGAGAGAGTGGTCTTTTTGACCCTTGTCCAAATTGATAAATTTTTAACAAGATTTGTCAATAAAAAGAACCAGTTTTTCTAGCAATGATTAGAAGACTAAATTGAATGGTTGGTTGATGTTTAATACAAATTTATAAGGATTTCAAAGATGAGCAATTGTAAAGTTCCATTTTGTGAAAGCCTATGCAATCAAAAATGAATTTCAAAACTATGTGAGCAATACGTGAACATCAACAATAAGTTTTAAATACTATATTACATTAAAGGTGTTATGATTTTTTTAGAAATTGCAATGATTTTGACCCCATTAAAAACATGAAACTTGTTCAATTAAAGGACAACATAAATTCACTAGCAACAATTACTAAAAGACATTAAGAAATGTATATTCTATTGGTGGGACCCACAATTTGTGTAATTTGTCAAGCTTTCCAAGTTAAAGTGTTATGGATATTTGTACAACAAAAGGGAACATTCATGTACAAACACATTGTTAATGTGTTTTTTAATATTCCCATCAAGGTTTCTTAAATTTTTATTATTATAAATATATATATTTTAAAACAACAACATGTACATTCAAAGTAAAGATCTAAATCCCATGTATATTTTTAAAATAAATGTAAATTCAAATTTGCAAAACTTTAAAGAATACATTTACTGAAAATAAAATGTTCCATTCTTCATTTTAAGTTTGAAAAATAAAATAAAAATGAAAATCTTCATTGTTTTTATTTTCCTTTTCTCCTACTTATATTAAGCTATTTCAAATTTAAATAGTCTAAATATATCATTTAAATAGTCATTAGTTAATATATGTACTAACATTTCCAAAATTCAACGGACAATGGTTAATGGACATCCAAATCGAATAATAATGTATTTATACAATTTTTTTGCAATTATTGTAAGAATGTTGGTGCGTAACATTTGTGCTTCCACCCATTTTGTTGCATAGTTAATGGCCACTAAAATATATTAGTTCCTTGACATTCTACTTGTAGGTTTGACACTACTAGAAATTTTGGGTTTTGCAACTATCGCATGCAACTAAAATTCAGTTGCATGTGACACATGCAAGTACAAATTTGTGTAATTGCATAGGACATGTAGTTGCATGCGACATTACGTATGCAACATGTATATACGGTGTTAGTATACATGACCCATTTTGTTGCATAGTTAATGGCCACTAAAATATATTAGTTCCTTGACATTCTGCTTGTACGTTTGGCACTACTAGAAATTTTGGGTTTTGCAATTGTCGCATGCAACTAAAATTCAATTACATGCAACACATGCAAGTACAAATTTGTGTAGTTGCATAGGACATGTAGTTGCATGCGACATTACGTATGCAACATGTATATACGGTGTTAGTATACATGACCATTTTGTTGCATAGTTAATGGCCACTAAAATATATTAGTTCCTTGACATTATGCTTGTACGTTTAGCATTACTAGAAATTTTGGGTTTTGCAATTGTTGCATGCAACTAAAATTCAATTACATGCGACACATGAAAATACAAATTTGTGTAGTTGCATAAGACAAGTTGCATAGGACATGTAGTTGCATGCGACATTACGTATGCAACATGTATATACGGTGTTAGTATACATGTTCATACATACATATCAATCCAATGTAGTTGCACCTTATGTGCAACTTTCTTTGCAACTACATACAACTAATCAAAATATGACACATGTTTAAAAATTAGACAACTAGCTTGTGGACATG
>Ga0116231_10006132_pt1 | contig 23194 bp, 8 predicted proteins | sample S1TSphgellanicum_2_FD_89695 | JGI IMG/M metagenome (GOLD analysis project Ga0116231, IMG submission 89695) | Host-associated microbial communities from peat moss isolated from Minnesota, USA - S1T2_Fd - Sphagnum magellanicum MG | ecosystem: Host-associated > Plants > Peat moss > Unclassified...
CACTATTAACAAACCTCTACATTCACCTCCTTGCCCACCCACCCACCCACCCAATTACTTAATTACCTATTTACTTACCCACCCCCCCACTTAGCCCTCCGCTATCTATGTACCTACCAATGTTGTGCATGTAAATGTAAATGGGTGTGTAAAACCATGTAAGTGTAAATAGATTTACACTTACATGTCATGCAAAAGGTTAGTGTTACACTTACATTTACATGTGTGAGTGTAATGAGTTACAAAACACTTACATGGTTGTGTATAAAAAAAATTGGCCATGTGAGTGTAAGTGTAAAAAGGTTAACTCTAGGATTTAATTTTTTGCAAGTTTTTTAAAATTGTGTGAAGTGCACCATCCACCATAGCCATTGCTCATTACAAGCTTAAGAACTTGCTTTGCTTATGGGTCTCACATTTTTTATTTACACTTTTATTTCACTTAAATAGTATTTAAAAACATAAATGTTAATGTAAATTAAAGTCTAAGTACATAATAACAAATAAATAACTAACTTAGTTGCATAATTAGTTGTTATAAAACTCTTTTTTTTTCCAAATGAAAACACATTACATTGTCCAAATTGTTGTCACAAGGAAATTTTTGCAAGATTTTGGGATTTGGAATTGGCCATGTGATTAAATATAATTGACTAAAATGATAAAGGACTCATGTTAAATCTTGGAATTCAACAACCTAATTATTATTAAGGAAAAAATGTTGCCAAATTAAAAAAAGAATAAGAAAAAATATGAAAACACATGAGAGTAAGACTTGTTTATTGTTTGCCTATTGTCTTGCAACAATTACCATGGATTGCACCAGCTACTATCATGTAATAGTTACTATCTTGCAACAACTACCGTCATATAACAATTATCATCATGCACATAGTGTCATTTGCAAACTTGAAAAAAAACTCCCAATTGCTTATAAACCTCTGATAGCTATTGCTTACCATATATAACACTTATAGACCTTTTGTAATTGATGCTTACTATTTACATTACTTGTAGACCTTTTGTGGCTGCTGCTTATTGTTTGTAGCAATGTTACCTTATTTATAAACCCCAAATTTCATGTCTACCTCGTTGTTGCTACCTTCTAATGGCAACTATCATCCTATGGCAAAAGGTATTTTTTACTTTATAGATAAAAAATAAAGAGAAAATATCCTATTGCTTTTGTAGAATAAACAAAAAACTATTATTTAAAACATAACAAAACATTATGCAATCTTAATCTGTACTACCTTGCCCCCCTATCTAATATCCTCAAAGTAGAACAAAATAAAAATTATATGATGTATTTTCAACCATTTTCCATTGCAAGAATCAAAGTACAAGATACTTCCATATTTCCATATTTATCTTTAATGCCAAAAACACATTATTTCCCAAGCAAAGGATTTCCTAAAAACTTTAATATCAAATACCATCTTTAACATACCATCTCCTCCCCCCTTAAGAGATATATAAAGAACCCAAGAAAGATATTCACCACACAAAGGTGGAATCCTTATCCTCTTAGATCTTTTTATCCTAATCCCTTCCACACATCCTAATTAAAGGAAATTCATCCATCTTTTATCCATTTTCATTAATTAACTTAATAGTTACCCCTTAGTAAATAAAATGTGGTAAATATTATATTTATCACTAGTAACTAAATAATTACTAGGATGTCCTTCTAAATGAACTTGTCGCAACCCTATTTTGAAAGAGTGTGAAGATGAAACTCACACTCCCAAAATTGGGACTTGGGAGTCCTCCGGGACTCCTAGAATTTCAGAGTTCGATTGCAAGGGTTACAACACCTTGCATTAGGGTGTTATTTATATCATTGAAAATATGTCAAAATGTAGATGTCTAAAATGGGCTCGCATGGGCCATTTGGACATCTGTAGCACAAGTTATGGCAAAAAGAAGGGCGAGGAATCAAATTAGCAGTTTGTCTCCCGACTGCTAAAAATTAAGAATCAACTCGACCCTAGTGCATGCAGGGGGGGTGCGATGCACCGTTGAAAAGCTCTCAAGGAGAGCTACAAGTTTGCTTCAGATCTCATCCCAATTGGAGGTCTGAGCAAAGCGTTATGATCTCGCAAAGTCTTGGAAGTCCAAACCAAGACAATTTCGAAACTCCTCCTTGGGAGTCCCAGGACAAAAAAACCATTTGGGTGTGGGTGCCGTGGAGAGGCACAGAACATACTATATGGGGGAAGGTGGTGGCTTCCTTCGAGTTCAGGCCGTGGTGAGTCTTGTGAGTTCAAAGTTGCTCGTGGCTTGTCCTAGCACTAAGGGTGCTCCAGAAATTGAATTAACCAACTTATTGATTGGTTTGATGCAGGTTTGAGTAAGTGAATAGCTTGTCACTCTTCTTAGTCCCATCCCGGAGCTTCAACACGCCCCTCTACCCCTTCTAGTGCTGAGAGCTAGAAACGCGCCCTAAGTTCTTCACAATTCCGCTGTTTGAGTAACTTAGACCCGTTTTGGGTCTAACTAGGGACTTGGGAGCGCATCAGAATTAGATTAGGATATTATTTTTAGTAAATAATATTACTTTTATTAAAATTATTCCTAGAATTAACTTTTGATTATTCTATCCCATGAAGGTAGTTCATTGTATTAATAGTAATACCATCAGAAAACACTTTCACTCTATAATTCTCCTAAGATTGTTTTACCATTTGATGCTTACCATCCAGTGATGGTACTACTGTCTATTAACATCCATGGTGTTTTAACCAACATAGGTTAATTTTCTACCATTAACAACTCAACATTACAATGTTATATATAACATAATTGCATTGTATGAATTTCATGGATAATTTTTGAATAGCCATTACATAATGAGCTTTCAAAGGAGTACCCAAAAACCTATAACATTCCATAATCAATGAATATGGACTCCATGCACCTTCATATAATGTATTTTAAGGAGTAAAAGACTCAATCATAATATGATGTGGTAACATTGATACCAATGAGGACTTTTTGGAAGGATTTTGATGACCAAATTTTTTTATGTACCTTGAATTATGGTTTTTTCTTATTAAGACCATTATTTAATGAAAATAATAGTTTAGAAGTTCATCTTTCAAATTTAAGTTCTCCATAAGGTAATCTAGGGTTGAAAAAATATTTCTAATAAATTTCTAATGATAACTTATAAAAATGATTTGTGTGATTCGATGTATCTTGTCTTCACAATGTTAATTTAAGCGATTATGGACTTCCACATGTGCTTAAAAGTGTTACACTTTAATATGCTTTCACCTTTCCATTTGTATGGTCTACCTTGGTATGTGGGTATTTTTTCTTAAAATGGTTTTGTATGATGCAATACTTGCACACAAGGACCTATGAAAACCTTTCAATCTTGGTTAAAGGTAATTGGGTGATGATCCACTACATGCACATGGGGACTTATGAAAACCACTTGGTCCTTGTTGAAAATAATTGGGTGATGACTTAATCTAAGAATGCAATACCCACATATGGGGACTTATAAGAAAACCATTTGGTCCTTGTTGAAAGTAATTGGGTGATGACTTAATCCAAGAATGCAATATTTGTGCATGGGACCTACTGAAACCATTAGTTGGTCCTAGTTAAAAGTAATTGGGTGACAACCCAATCCAAAAATGCAATACTTGCACATGGGGACCTATGAAAACCACCTGGTCCTAGTTGAAGGTAATTAAATGACAACCCAATCTAAAAATGCAATATTTGCATCAACCTTAAACCACCATGTCCAAAATGGTTAGGGTTCCCAAAACTAATATTTATTTTTGTGACCCATGTAGGTATTACATTATATTAGTGGCTTTCCTTTGTAATATTTACACATGGATTCTAATGAAAATGACAATTGTTAGTTAAAGCCATAGTCCCAAAATGTAATACTCGCATCTTCTCAAATTGGCACTTGGAAGGATGGTAAAACCTCAATAAATCAACATTCATTTTGTGACATGTATGTACATATTGCAAATTTCCCCCTTCATAATGGAGACTTTACAAGACATTATGTAAATATTATTTAAAAACTTTAAATTTTAGCAATGTAGATGTGAAATTACAATGGAACAATGGAAGATGGTTTTAAGCCTAGGACAAAAATGTTTATCAAAAATCAAAATTGCTTTACATATATCCAAATGTCATAAGGGGTGATGTTTTCAAATGAAAGCCCTAGCTTTTATGTACATGATAGGTGGATGGAAATTGCAATGTTTATAAAACTATGTAAAAAATGTCTACTACATACTATCTTACCCACACATAATTGAGTACAAACATGGTAAAGTAGACACAAAACTAAGTGTCTCTAGCTTTACCTTGTATCATGCATATAAAACCAAACAAGTAGTTTTAAAATTAATGGAATTACGATTAAAAACCCTCTTGCAACTTTATTATTACAATAAAATTTTATTTCCAAAAAATTAGGGGCAATTTTTTTAAAAAGGAAACCAAAAATAACCCTATTTCTTGGGTGGTAAATTCATCAATGGGATAATTTTGGTCTCCTTGTTAAAATTTACTTATCACATACTTTACACCAATCCTTCACTACAAAAAGAAGATTTCAAACCTACTTGCATTTCAAACAAGTAGACAAAAAACTAATTTAAACAATTTAAAAGTTGAAAATAAATAAAAAATAATGAATATTATGTTTTCTTTGATCATTTAACTAAAAACATTCAATGTAGAATAAGTTTTTGATGGGTTTTATTACTCTTTTATATCTACTTTCATTTAACATTGACAAGGCAACAAGTATGTACAATTTATGGTGCTTATGCCCAAATTTCCTTATCCAAATGAAGATCCTTTAATTTAAAATTATAATCTACATTGCCCATCTCATACACTTGATAGTAGGTTATTATTGCTTTTATTACATTCTACACATGTTGGTGGGTATAAATGTGGCGATGTTCCAATCAAAGAAAAACCATAGTCACCACAAATTTGTCCTTATTGGTCCCACAAAATCTACATTAAAACAACAACCCACAATTAACATGGGCATTTCAAAAAACCCTAAACCAAATAAAAAATGGGGAAAAAATGGGTGGGTAGGAGAGCATACCATCCATGAATCGTTTTGGATTCATGGAAATTGATGACCATGTTGATTTCTCATATTTGAATTATTTTGTTGCATTATATAAATGTAATCACAATAGACATTACATTTTTCAACCATTTATGTTTACATTGTGATGATTGTGATGAATCCTTTAAAGCCCATTAAATTTATGTACATTAACAATGTTCCACCTTCATGGAAAAAAACATACATGCATACATTTCAAACTCCATAAAAAAATATTGAGACCTACGACTAACATATGATACCTTCTCTCGAACTCCCATCTTAAAATGTTCATGAAAGTACAAGGAAGCCCAAAATACCATTTTATTATAACCTCAAATCAAGTACTGAAACAAATAAAATTAAATGAAAAATTAAATGAACACACCATAAGTCAAAGTGGTAAAAAACCCATAATTGAAAAAACATTTACAAGAAATATGCAAAAAACGGGCAAGTGCTTCACTCTATTTCACCTGCACAAGTTCACACAATCATTGTTAAAAAAAATCAAAATACTTGAGGAATATATCATATGTGAAGAAAAAAATAATAAAAAATGTAAAAATTTATGATCAATTAGAAGATGTGGAAGGAAGTGCATTCAATCAATAAAAAAATGGACAATACCAAACATCTAAATACCATTTCCATAACATGGTAATGAAATGAACAAACACCACCCATCTTCATAACATGAAAGGTTTTTTTGAAAAAGTAAAGGCAAAAATAGAAAGCTTTACCATTTTGTTGTGATAAATGATTGACTTGGTGGAGCTTATTTGAAGGCTTGAGCCCTGATTTCATTTTATCAATCCCTAATGACTTGGCTACCCATTCTACTATGATGGAATGATCATTTGTCAACATTAACAAATATACATATTCCTACCTACTCCTTTATAGACTAAATTACTATTGCTACATTTTTTTACAATTATTCTCCGAAATGAAATTGGGTTATTGAAGTAGTGGAATAATAAAAAATTCGTTAAAACATGAATGGTTTTGCATCAAATAATAATTTACCTTTCAGTTTTTTAAACATAATCCACCTAGGGTTGTCATAATGTTTGGGCATTCGTTATGATGTGACATGTCTATTTGGACAAAGATGTAGCCCAACCTCATGTCAAGATAGGGTCAACCTAGGTCAAAGCCCATATTGGGCTACCCGGGTGGGGATAAAAGCAATTGAAATTGGACTTGTTTCAATCACCATACACCTTGCGGTAACAAAAATGGCTTTCAATCACCATAATTAGGATTTTTTAATTGTAACCTTTTCTGGTTGCCACCACTTTTGGTTACCACAAATTTTTTTGTTGTCAACATTTTTGGTCACCACAAAAAAATTTGTTAATACCTTTTTCGGTTGCCACAAAATTTTCATCACCCAAGTTTTAGTCGCCACATGTTTTGGTCACCACAAATTTTTCACCACCAAAGTTTCAGTTGCCACATGTTTTAGTCACCACAAATTTTTTTTCAATAAGGTTTCAATTGCCACCTATTTTGGTCACCACCATTTTAAATTGCTAATAGATTTTTTTCAATTGCCAATTTTTCTATTGCTACATAATGATCGTTGACTATACTTTGGTGACAAACAACATGGGTTTTAATGCTTTTCATCTAGTTTTTTTTTGGGGCCAAAATGTCATTCTTTTTCCAAAAGGTTTGGAGAAATTTTTTTTTGTCAATAATTTTTTTTTTGAAGTGGAGTTTCAGTCGTTTTTTGAATTTTTTTGTTCCATTGCAATTTTAACGAAAATCTCCAAACCAAAAAAATGAAAAGCTTAGGGACATGAAATGATGAGATGCATGTTATTTGTTTATGCTTTTAAAATGTGTAGAATGAAGAATCATAATATGAATAGAAAGTTCAATATCACACAAATTTCAAATATATTCACACATGACAACATGATTCTTTGATAAAATCTGGTTTTATTAAATCAATAGGTTCACAACATTTCAATTTTGACAATTCATACAAACTACACCAAGTTTCATATTAATCAACTACAAATAATCTATGGCTACCTTCAATAACATTCTTTAGTTGGAGTCCAATTGTATGGATGTATTAGGACCCTTTGTGCTATTTGCAAAAAATAGGGTGGAAATTTGAGCCCCTTTCACTTGAGACATCAAAACAAATTCTCCCTCCATTGAAAGGTTTGGCATTTTAATGGCCACAATTTTTATTGACCCATGAGGGGTTGGTATAAACATGTTGTCTACTCATCAAAGGATAATTCCCTCATAACTAGAAAATAGTGCCTTCACTTGTGTTCATGCCTTTAAACACATCATAACATCAGTTCGCCCATTGCCATCATGTCAATAGCCCAAATGGAAGAACATTTTGTCTTCATTGTACAACATGATAATGTTGTGAAATTTACATTCCACCTTGCCCGACTTTTCCAAGGTCATCAAATAGCATGGATCCCACACAATCTACCTACCCTTCATTGAAAAAACACAAGAACAATAAATTTGATTAAATGATTAATATATAATGATGTAATTAGATTCCACCTTAAGGGCTACATAATGAAACTTAACATCAATTGCAAATGCAATATGATGAAAACTTCAAATACCCATAAAGGTTTCACCCCTCCCTCCAAAGGTATATGGTAATTATTGTTTGTTAAACAACACAAAACCCACATACCCTCAAAGGAAAAAATGAGTTTGGAATGCATGCTTCAATTTTTATTATTTAACACAATTTGGCAATCAAAACAATTTAATAGCTGCATAAATGGCAATTGAAAAGATTTAGTCACCCCAAGAATAGCAACTTATTAGTTTCAATTGTTGCAAGTTTGGAAACTAAATTTTTTTAGTTACCTTCATAATGGTGATCAAAAAGTTTCGAACATTGAAACTATGGTGACCAAAAATGGATTTAATTGCCACAATTATTAAAATGAATTGTGGTGATAATTTAAAATTTTTAGTCATCGCTAATGTGGCAATGGAATCCATTTTTTATCACCATGTGTTTATGGGTAGCTTTAGTGACAATTTTCTTGCATTCATTTTAACGAATGAAACCAACAACATCAGGATGAATGCTAATGTGACATTTGATGCAAAATGGGTGCATCACAGGGCGCAAATAAGATATTTTGTACATACTTGTTACCTTGTTTTCTACTTGAAAACACCAAAAAAAAAAAATTTCAAACTTTTAACCTTCCTCTAACATTTCAAAATAAACAAAACTTTTGGTTTTTTTCATGGGCAGCTTTAGCATCATCCTAAATTTTCAAAGCAATTTGTGTCATATTAGTTAGACTTGAAAAAATACCCCAAAATTATCCCAAAAATTATGTCATTTTTTAGGGGTTGGGGATGATTTTAGCTATGAAACAAATTCCATTAACCAAAAAAATTATATTAGAATGTTTACCACATCAATATTGAGGTGCTTGAAAAAAAACCAAATATTTGGAAAAATATTTCACCTAGTTTCAAGTATTTGAACTTTATTTTTCAATCTGTCACAATTTTAGGTCCAATTCAAGTACTTGCAAATAACTTAAAAAAACATGATTATAACAATTTAACTTTTGAAGTCCATGCAAACAAGAATTAAAAAATAATGTACCCAAAAAAATATTTATTCCAATAAAATCATCTATTTGTTAATCCTTTTATCTAAGGACCTATTTTTTTTGCTTACACTATTTTTTGTGTATATTTTACCATGCTTTCACTCCACATCCATTTTGATAACCTTGAATCCACCAAAATCGAAAAATTTGAAACTTCTAGTTTTCCAATAAACACCACCAAAAAGATTTTAATCTTTTACAACAGGGAAATTTTAAAAATTGTAAGACTAAGAAAAACTTAGAAAATAGTTATTCTTCTTTTGATTTTTCTTTCATTTCTATTTTTTGTCCTGTCATTACAACATAATTTCTTGATCATCTACATTTCACTTTGACAAATTTCTTTAAGTTTCTCTACAACTACTTGGGATTCAACATGAAATAAAAGAAAACTTTTATTTTGTGTTTGGATCTTTTTTTCCATTGTTTTGTGTGACTACAAGGAGGAGTATATGTTTTTTTTCTTTGGTATTCTTTGAGCAAACATTTTAATGTGATGTTTTTGTTATTTATTATTCAATGTCTTTTGGAGCTTGATTTGATTGTCCTCCTTTTGTGATGCATGAAAACCCAAAATTTGCATGCATGGTTTTTGGCTTTAAAGGAAACCATAGAGGAAATGAAACTTCAAAAAAAAAAAGTTTCAACCTATGTCTTGAAACATTTTGCTTTTTGATATAGGATTGTTAACATGTATATTGACAATTCCCAAACTTGAAAGATCTATGAAAACATTCCTTCTATTCAGGTTGGATGTTGCATCAATTGAAGTGGAGAGTTGGGGAATATGATAATTATTTTTTATGAAGTATTTGTCATAGATTGATAATTTGGTAAGCACTAGATGAAACTTCTTTTGTCTAATAGATACCAATACCAATGTTAATAAAATTGATTCCATAATCAAATCTTTATTACAAATTTGTCATGTGAAAAAGTTGGGGTTGGCATTATCAAAATTAACATTATAATTTTCAAAACATCCCAAATATTTTTTAATTTATAATGTGAATTGTTAATCCTTTGTAACAATGATATGAGATATGTTTGGGGCATAATGGGTGTTATAACAATATTCTTTTCAACAACAACAATACATAATAATGATTTTTTTTTCATTTGGCTCATAGGTAATATGTGTTAATTATTTGAGCAAAATCATTAACATATCAATGACCAAAATTAATGACAAAAACATGAAAAACAACTGAAAATTGTCCTTTGTTTCTTCCCACTTTGTTGAAACCAAACAAAACAAGGCTAATGTTGCTGGTGGTGGCAAAAACCAATGTAGTTCACTCAAATTTTTTTTTTTTTGCACATTCACATGCTCAATCTTATTTTCTCTAGTTGGTCGTGGGCTTTAAATCTCATTGTTTTGTAGATCATTGGTTAGATGCCCATTATTTTCTTTCAATAGGTGGATTCAAATGGTAGGTGTAGGATGTAATCAAAACTTATGAGTTATATTCCATTACTTTAATTAGTACCTTCAAGGAGTATTTTTAGTATTTGTGGTCATGGTTAGGTCTTTAGTGATATATTTTATTTATTTTTAGTCCAAATTATTAATAGTCATTACCATACGTGTTGAAAGTCTCTTGTGACAAAAAACTTGGCCACACAATAATCAGAACCATGAACATATACATTAAATGGCAGAGCCTATCTCGGAATTATCCATTGACTTTGAGCCAAACCTACCTGAATTCCTATTATAATTTAGAATAAAAAGCTTGAGGTCTTTGAGGAGTTAGATTTCTTTGATCTTTCTCTCTTGAGCCCATTGGTCTTTTTGGCTTTTCTCAATTATTTTAAACCACATACACCCCAAAAACAATATTAAATTTTAGGAACCCAAGTGCCAAATTGCACTTTGTGATACAGACCTTTAAATACAAATAAATTACATACATTGGAAAATACTCAAAAAAACGCCACCCCACAAATTGACAATGGACAAAAACTAGCACACTTCAACTCCCCATAGACTGCTTCACAAGTTTGACAAAAAACCACAACCCCCTCTTTGGATCCACATTGTAGAGTTTGACAAAATGCAATTATTTTTTAGAGTTCCCAATAATTAAGGTGTTTTCTTGTGATATGCAACTCAACAACATTCACACACAAATAAACACAACACACACAAGTTGAAAAGATGATAGACCATTCTTGAGACCCTTAAGATCTTCATCATCCCCCTTGTCATCAACCCTCAATCCACATCTTAGACTAAATTCCTATCTACAAAAGTACATGGCGCAACAGATTACTCATTAACTCTTCAACAACCAATCTAGCCTTTTCTTATTCATCTCCTTACAAAAAACAAAGAAAGAAAAATCTCATTTATTTCCCACCATCCTTTTTACATTCCAAACTGAATTTGCAAAGTTCGAAGAAAAAATCTCAATGCAAGTTCTATCCATAAACTTATCTGCCTTCCCTCTTTATCTCCCATGCCACAATCTTTTGGGGTCACCAAAAGACCTCCTCCATTCTGATCAACCTCCCAACGTTACTTTTGCCGATTCAAGCTTGTTTAACAATTCCATCACCTCACATTCAGCCAGTGTCCAACAACATCCATTTCAGTTCACTCATCCCAAATAAAAGAAAATGACACAAAAACATAAAAGCCATAAACAACACTGCATCTCCATCACCCTTTTTCCTTATCTCCATCGTCGTCATACATTTACACCCCCAACTGAAAGTAGGAGAAAGTGTTAGCCACATTTGTAACTATTGCTATTGTTTGAACTATGACATTCATTGTAGTTTGGTCTTTAACCTTGAACTACTTATTTTTGACCACATTATTGTTAGTTCTTCAAGTGATCTAGTTAATTTTGATATGCAATAGTTTGAGGGTAGGAGTTCCTTACATGATGAATGGCAAAAATGAATCACATAAATGGGACAATGTTGACAAGCTAAAGATGGCACTTCCACGATGGTGCCACTTTTAATATATACTACCCCTCCCCCCCCCAGCTATTGGTTGATCATTCCCTCCCCCTTCTCACCCCTTTCCTTTTTGGGAAAGTTGCTAACAAGGGCAATAAAAGATTGTGACCAATTGGAACACTGATGAAAACCATAAGCATCTCAACCTGCATGTATATCAATTTTGAACTAAACAAATTAAATTCATGTAACATTCATCAGTTTCAAAACAATTTTTGAATTTGGTAAGTTATTATTCTTTGGTCAATTTGTAAAATTTTCAATACCCTCATAAATTTTTTTTATGTCCCATGGGGATTGCATTGAAATGAAAAAAATCTTGAATATCTTAAACTCCTTTATTTTCAAATTAGCATACTTTAATGTCAACATGTTTTTGGATCCTCATAACTCCTAGAAAAATCAAATGGAAATGGAGGTGTGATACCATTTTCTAAAGGAAATTATTATTTATATATTTTAGATATATTTTCATATCCAATTATAATTAAGTGATGCACACAAACACACACACATAAGTTGGACCTCTTATTTCTTTGCAGACAATTTGAAAGAAATGAAGTCATTTCCCTTGGACCATTTTCTTACACCTTACGTTCAAAGTCTTTTGACATTATGTCAATCTTCTTAATTGAACATGATTTGCCCCTCCAAATTACACTTTGAAAATGTAGGTTGGAATGGATTTTTTTTTTCAAATTTTCAAATGGATTCAAAGTTCAGGAAATAAACTTATATCAAGAAAAAGAAGGCATGTTTTTCATTTACAGTTACACCGCCCCATGTGAATTTATTTGGCAAGTATGATTGGGGGGGGGGGGTTGCGTGGGGGGAAGGAAAATAAACCCTCCAATCCCCATAGTTCTCACCTCATTATTTATTAGCAACCTATACATGAACCCCATTATATTTAATGATCCTTTCTCTCTTCTTCTTCCCCCCTTTTGGTTTTTAAAAACATTCCTACACATTTGTTTATTTTATTTCTCCCTTATCATCCACTTGGGGTTTTTTTTCTTGCTTTGGTTGCTTCTTGTTAGTTTTTTTTTGGTGTTTTTCCTTAGTTTGGGGTGTTTTTATAAGTAGGGAGGGGGATGAAACAACAAATTGTGAAAAAAAAGTGAGATAATGCCTAAGGAGTGGGTGAACTCTTGAGATAAACACATGCCCAAGGTGAAATTGAAGGGATGTTTAATTTTAGAATGTCTCATTTGAAGGGCATTATTTGACATAAGGCATCGACATAAATTTTTAATTTATTTCCACATGATAATACTTGATAGGTATCATGGGGAAAAATCAATTGAAAGAGGTAGGCTATTACAAGTTGGTTCTTTGATTCCTATTTTCTACAAGGTCATAAAGAGATTGGATGCCATCATGAATTTACATAGATTTACACATATTTGCATTGATTTACATGAATTTACACTTGCATGGTTTTACATGGCTTAAAATGGATTTACATAGTTTTACATGTATATCGCCAATGATAAGCATTTACAATTACTTGGATGTGACTGAATGCTTTTACACTTTCATGAAGTGTAAATAAGTTTGTTACTAACATAGAGGCTACATCTAAAACCATATACATGATCATCAATTGTTCATTCAAAAGGACTTAAAACATATAGATTGAAAGATATTTGATTTCTCAAATCCTATTTTAAACATTTCCAAAGTGGGAATGTACTTGTTAAGAATCTTAATGATTTCCAAATTCCTTTTTGTTTTGTTTGAATAAATGTTGCACTTTCATTGACCTTTGCTAATTCTTGAACTTTTGTTTTTCCTTGGCAAGCCTTTGACTTGCTTTCAACTTGAAAAAGACAAACATGTAATTTGCATTAGAATCTTGTGAAAATGCTCAAAATGCACATGTATTTTTCCCAATGTCACAAGTAATATGTAAAGCTTTTCTCTACATGCAAGCAAGCGCATAAGAGGGAGATAGGTATATGAAGAAGACGAAAACAAAAGTATTGAGAGAAAGACAAAAGAAGCACAAAAGAAGCTATCAAAGCAACAAAAAACCAACAATAAAAAAACATAATTATGATTACCTTGAAAAGTACCCATAAATTTGATAATACAAAAAAAATTGTGTTTGTTTGCTGGATTTATTGCTGGGCTTTTCATCATACCAATGTCACAGAATGCAAATGAGTAGTTAGTGTGAGGAGGTAACAAAATAGAATCCAGGCATTGTTGACAACTTATGTCTAGTCCATGCCATGTTTGTCTTTGATTAATGATTTGGAGGTCATAGTCTTAAAATAGAAAACGTGTTATCAAACAAGTCTCCTTTTATCAGTGTTTAAAATCTATGGCAATATGTTTTTCAATCTGTATCATGAGTCCTTGTTTTAGCACTGAGAGTTTTTACTAAGTACTCCTTGACCTTGCAATACTAAAGATCCGCTCTCATCAGCTGAAGTCATTTCTCACTACTTGAATACACGATTCAAGACTCAAAATTCTAGACTTAGCACTTAAATCAATCTTTAGTTTAGTAGTAAAGTTCTTGGTCTAGCAGCATTAAAGTCAATGCAATTAAATAGAGTCCTTTTCTCACCACTTAATTACATCACTCAGCATTCTTAGTGTTGGACTTAGCCACCACAAGTGGACTTAGCAGAACCAAAAGTGGAACCAGTAGCAGAGTTTTCTGTGGCAAAAATTTATTGGAGCCCAGGTTGCAATCAAACGTACGAAGATAGACTAGACAAATTTTGCTACGTCAAAGTCTGAAAGCTAAAGAATTTGAAGGATCCTCCTATTATTTTTCTACTTGTTGCAGCCTGAGAAAAATTCTGACCACTCAGGCCCAAACAAAGTTTAGATAGGACAAATCATTTTTAAAAATGAAGGAATCTTGCGATGGCAAATTTGGATCTTGTTGCAATTTGATGGGAACTTCGCACAAAGTTTTCTGGCTGGCTAGCATATGAGTGTCTGTCCAACATTGAAAAAGAATCTTTAAAAAAGGACTTGCACAAAACGCAAAGACTAGATACGTACCAGAGAGCTGGCCCGCATTCCACTAGGTAAGCTGTCACTGGTTGAGCGTGCTAGTGTGCAAGCTTCGTAGCAACAGACCTCGCAAAATATGCCATTAACAGCCAGTTTGGTTGGCAAGGGAAGGCCCCAGGAACAGAGGAACACTTTGGAAGGTCACAAAATCAAGCAACCACACAATGAAAAACAAGGGGGCCTGATTCTTTAATACTCAAAAGTCTAAAACATGGCCTAAAAAGCTAGCCCTACCACGAATGTATTTGATAATGGTCAAGCTACTGCCTAATTCTGCTGGGTAAAGTGGCTGGCTAGTGCGGTAGTGTGAGCCGACCACAGAACCCAGAAGAGTAGGCGGTAGCCAGACTATTATGTTACATAAACAATTTTGGAGTATAGTGTCATTTTTGAAATTGATAGCTGATGATTGTGTTAAAATATAAACATTGAAAAGGATAGCTGACCATTATCTTAAATTATAGACATAGAAAAGGACATGTAATAAATCAAATGTAAAGTCACCTTGGATGAGAAATTTCTGCCATTTAAAGATGTCTATAATGTGATAGAATCTGACATCAAAATTGTTTATGGATCACCACGGAATGGGCAAACTCAGAAATGGGTGAACTCTTTACAATTCTGCACGGTAAAATTGCAGGTAGCCCACTAGTGTGAGATTAGCCAGTGAGTGCACCTTACAAAATCAGTAGGGGTGCCCATTCCCATTTGTAAACATCTTATTTGAATTTAATAATACAAGAAATTTCAAATTAATAGTTGATTCAGGCTCTATGATATATGCCATGAATTGATTTTTTACCCTGGAATACAAAATTTCACATCCAATAACTTGTGAATAACTTGTTCTTGTAATAAATTCAAATGAGGTTATTTTAAGATGGTTTACAAAATTCTTGCCTACCCAACATCGTAATTCTTAAAATTCTCATTTGATTTGAACTCAATGCCTTCATTTGACCTAAAGTTATCGTCTTTGAGGATGCCTTACTTGCAATTTCTACTTGTGTTTCTTGTTCATATGCTCCCATGGTGGAGTTTCCATGTTTTGATGTTTTTGAAATTTCTCACTCATGTTGAAGAATGCTCCCAAAATTTCAGATGTTGATGGTCGATTTTGCATTGCTCTTTTTCCGACAAGAACATAACCATGGAACAAGGGAATGCAACAGCAAAGGCGAGATCACTACCAATTGTCATTATTTATTGGTACTTCAATCGCATTGCAACAACGTTGGCCCCAAAATTCCCTTGGTTATTTGGAGGACATCCCCAGTGCAAATTCCTGCTCCAGGGAGGCTCTATGTAATTGGGGAAAATGTGGTGGGGGGGGGGGGTTTGGCAGGGAATAGTGACAGTTCATCTAGATTGACCTCAGCTCTCCAAGATCCTTATTTATTACGCCAGGGGAAGGCCTTGAGGTCAAGGTGTTAGCATTGGGAACTGAGGCTTCAGACAGCAAGGTCTTACCCTGGACAAGAATGAAGAAAACAGAGTACATATCGGAAACATCATGGTTAGCTAGGGAACTGGAACCCAACAGAAAACTGTTTCCTGATCACATATCATCCATCCCTGATGCTGCACTAGTGAGTGCTGGTCCACTGCACGCCTAGAACCCTGTGTGGCACAGCAAGGATGCGGGGACTGAGGGATTGTTTAGCATATTTCCTGGTAAAAGGCCACCTCTCTCCTTATCTGATTCTGGGTTCAATTCTTGGGAAAAAGGGATTTTGGTTTTGGTCCTAGAACCAGTTCCAAAAATCAGATCCATCCATTTTTGGTTTGGTTTTTACTAACTGGAGCTGGAACCTCCAGTTGTAACCCACCAAACTGTGTAACTGTGAATATTGATAAAAACCTCTAAGAATTTTGGGTTGCCTCTAAACATCAAAAATATCCCACCTTGAAACAAAATTAGGGTCACTTTGTGTTTGGGGGGGGGGGGTTTCTTTGCATTTTTTAAACCTGAAAATTATGATTTTGGACATATCCAAAGGATGTTTTTGAAGTTTGCCCTAATTTGCCAGATTTTGATTCAGAAAAAAATTGCCAGATTTCTGCAACAGGTTCCTGCATGCAATTAAAAACATAAAACAGTTCTTAAAATTTTATTCCATATCAAAATGGTCTTGTGGATGATCACCAGGTTGGCTACATCACACAACTGGGGAAAAAAGAGGAAAGCAAAAAGAAAACCCGGATCAGAGTCTCCAAGTCCATCTAACATTTCCCAGGTCAATCATACCTTGTAAGGTCCCTTACGGTAGAGGCACCCAAAACCATGAGAATAAGCAGTTTTGCAGTATTATATATATATGCTTTGAAACTAATTTTGCAAGAAATACAAGAGGATTTAAAACTTATAGTAAGTGGAACTATAATTTTTGGACATTGGTAGAATTAGTTATACATTTTTGAAATTTTGTTGTAGCCTAACTTAATTTTGATCTTAACTTACTTTTGTGAACCATGCACTTGACATCCTAAATTCTTGTTGCTAAGATCTTAATGTGAATAAATAATGCTTTTAGAAAAAAAAATTCATGTGCTAAAAATGCTTAAGGAACTTTTCTTAAATGCAAGTAAATGATCATTAAAAATGCTTAAGGATGATTTTGGGACATGAAAATCTAAGTCACAATATAATACAAGCTTAAGGTTGTTTTTCATCATATCCAAAAACATTTGTTGGATGACTTTAGATTGTGTGACAAGTTAGGACAAATCACCATGATTTACACCTAACCTCCTTACACAACCTTTGACACACATCCTTATGTTTTTGACATCTTTACACAACTTAAAGTTTTAATACTTTCCTCATTTCCTCGCATGAACTTGGTTCTAGGGTTGACAAGGAGACACAACGTTTCTTGTTCATGGAATGGCAATGACTAACTCTTCCAATGGTAATGTTTTGATGTATTCTTGTAAAGGTTGAAAAGTTTGTAAATAGCAAAGGTGCATGATTAATTATGCATTTTTGTTGTTTGTAGTTTGTTTGTTGTAACTTATTTCAGAATGGAAAGATCTTTTCAAAAAACTCCATTGCATTCGAAGGGTTGGTGAAGGGGTTGAATGATTCGTGTAGGGTTTTTTTAGGAAAATAAATGACTAAAACTTTGAAATTTTTTTACTTTCAACGGTCAGAGGAAGAGTATTATGGAGTAGTAACTATAGTCCATGGAGAGTACAAAAGATGAAAGAGATTTACTGAAGTAGATTCAGTAAAAGGAAGATAAAAATATTAGACCTTGAAGAAGCGAATAGATGAATCTGAAACAAAATTTGTAGCATTATAGATAAATAACAACAGTTTGGAACATATTGTAAAAGAATAGGATGTGGAGATACTGAACTTGAAATAGGATATTCAGATTTCTATGCATATGAAGAATGAGGCAATACTAGCAAAGGAGTAGATTTAGGCTACATGTAATCATTCAATACATATATTCTACAACATGATGTTAGGCGTGTAAAAGCAGATATGGACCAACTAAAAGACATGGAGCCATATCTTTCCAAGCATTAGCTTAGAGAGTATGACAACTTGCTCATGCAGAACATCATACTTTAGACAAAGCAGAAATCCATGGAATTAGGTGCATCAAACATTGATGATTGGTGGAACCTAGTACAAGACATTCCATAGAAGGATTTGTAAGTCATGTTTGATGAACATAAGGTGGATGAAACAAATTATAAAAGAAAACTCAAGGCATCTTGGGAAGCCTACCCAAAGTTTGTATGTGCATCTCTTTCTGTAATTCCAAAAACAATTTTGGAAAATTAGGCATGAACTAGTTTCAAGTAGGAAAAAGTGGAGAAGAACCTGAGGTGTAGTCAATAGTGCTTGAAGAAATGAGGGAAAAGTTTAAATGGAAAATGTTTTTGTTTAGCATGAAGAACTTCAACCAGTGGAACAAACAATAATTTTATCCATAGAAGTATAAAAGCAAGTACATCAACAGGTCACTAAAATTGCAAATTCCATTGAGTATATAATGATTCAAAATGTATCTTAGTTTAGGATGTATGCTACAATTATTACAACAAACCAATCATATTTAGTGGAAGGTGATAATGATCATATAAAAACCATTGTGGATGTGCAACATAATGTGTAGACCTTTGTAGTAAAAGAAAACCAAACCACAATTCATGGAACAATTACTATAACATAACAAACTACAATACTAGTTCAACAAAAGATATTAGTTCATTTAGACCAAGTAAAATAATTTTATTGTTTTTTTTTGTTAGTATAATTTTGCACACATTTTAGATCACAAGATTTTGAGGATGGAATCCAAAATATAGGAGGGGTAATGTTAAGGCCATAGTTGTTTCAAAATTGTTCCATCACCATTGGACAAAATGGATAGACTATATTGTCAACATTGGATAGAGTGGACAAGAGGAAGAATCATTATAAGAGAAAGTGGCAACATAGGGCCGAGTAAGAATTTGAATTTATATTCATGGCGAGAAATCAAGAAGGACGTAAAGAAAAAAGTTCTAAGATTGTGATCATTAGAACATTGAATAGTTTTGAATATAAGGAAAATCCCATGATAGGAATTAGAAAAGAGTTTTGATGGAAAAGAACATGATACTACATTGTATTTTGTTTACAATTTTTTGTTTTCAATTCCATATAGTCTAAATCTATTTTCAAATTATTGAAGATATTGTTGCAAATATGAACTTTGGAAGGAATTTTGTTTGGGGTTTACTTTTTGATTTCTAGAGTTGATTAACATTGTAAAATCTAAATATAACTTGTGCACATAATGATAAGGTCATAGAGGATAAGCCATATCTAACCATATAACTAAAAAAAAAAACTAGTGATAGAAGATTAACATTTACCATAACACCCTAAACAACATTCACACCATTTGCACCAAAGCACAATGACCTATTGGATACCTCAACTTTTGTTAAACCATTAATAGCCACAAGAGTATCAATGATGACTTTAATTAGGTTTTGTGCATTGGATCCTTCCACAACATGATTAGTTGTAAGCAAAATAGGAATGCGACACTAATCTTGGACACAATATCCATGAATAGAAATCCAATTTTGATAATCCATAATAATAACCTCATCAGATGTTAAAGCCACAAACCCGACCCCTTGGACAACAACTTTAATGGTTGTTAGAATTTGATTGTGGAGATGTTTTGCAATCTGCCAACCTAAAGAATCATTCCCATCTTTGTTGGGAATGTTTTTCAACTTCAAAAATTCATATAAGGCCTTAAATATTTGTAATCAGTCATGGGCTTTCCTTACACAAGAAGCATGAATATAGAAGCAAATTAAATCACCTTCTTTATGTTTTTTCCTTTAAATCCACATTAAATTTGCTCCAAAATAGAAAGGCAATTCATTGAAACAAATTTTATTTCATTTCTAGCATGTGCACACTTGACATCGACAACCTTAACCCCTTCTTCATTATTTCTTTTCCTCGCATGTTTTTCAAGTAAATCCCATTTTAGGACTAGCAGTTTTTCTTTTCTTTCTATTTTAATGTAGACTTCATACACTAGAATACATTCTTGAATCAATCGCTATAAATATGATGATTTTATAATAATACCAAACATTATATATCTAAAGGCCCTTAGTTGTGATGGACAAGTAGCAAAGGACAAGCAATCATTGAATGTTTAACATGACATTTTTCATCCTATAGTCATTAATGACAAGTCATAAAGGACAAGCCATATCTAATGCTAAGGTGTCATATAATGAATGCTAAAACATGATTGGCATAGACATTGAGCCATTTGATTATTTTAATTTATAACTAAATTAATTTTTTTTGGATTGTTATAAAAATTAAATTTTAATAGGTAGGTAGGTAGGTAATAATTTAACCTACTTAGTTTGACCCATGTAACTTATGTAACCTACCTACGCAATTACCTAAGTTTAGTTTACTTACCTTAGCCCTTTAGGAATGCACATAGGTTGTAAGTATTAAGAATTGGACCTTTCACATTTACAATGATAAATTGAGTCCTTACCAATAGATTACAACATCAAAATATGTTCAATTTTGGTCAAGTTTATTTCATATCACTATAAGACTATGAGGTAGGTAGCAAGTTGTCAGATGATAGGTAGGAGGTAAATAGGTAAATAAGTAGGTTGACAAGGTAGGTAGGTGGGTAGGTGGGTGAGTAGGTGGGTGAGTGGGTAGTAGTTTAGGACTTGTAGTTATAGATTTATTGGTTACAAAGGTCATAATTCCTTTTAGTAATTACATCTCACAGTTGATAGATTTGTTGTTACATAAAAAACAACTTTAGTCCATGGCATTTTCATAAACTAGACATCTTGGAACTTTGTCATTACATATGTTGGGGATTTTTTAGGTTTGTTTTTGTTAAAATTTCTAAGGCATGTATTGTTTTAGGAATAAAATCATTAGGGCTTGGATTTTGAGTATGAGATGACAAAAGATGAAAATTTGAATTATTTTGGATCTCAACAAGAACGCGATTAGGTTTGTGTTTAAGGTTGTAAGCATTATGCTTTTCTCCATGTGCACTAAACTCTACCTCCTTAGGCTACGAATTTAATACAATGAATGTTCTCTCAAAAATAGATTTGAATTTGAAATTGAGAAGAGGTTTCAATTTTTCTGCGATGTAGATACTAAAGAAGAAGGAATCTAAATTATAGATGGGGATCAATAGATTCCAATTTAATTAATGTTCAAAAGTTAGCACAAAATGTGACAAAATCACAAATAGGTTCCAAAATGACAAAATCAAACACAAATTTTAGAGTGATAAAATCACACACACAACTCAAATTTCAATTCTTGAAGCACAAGCATGGACAACTCATTAGTTCAATGTTGAATATACAATGCACACAAATAAAATAAAATTCAAATGGCAAGGTTTGAATGATTCTCTTGCATTTCAAGGTGGAGTGGTGAACCTTTGAAAATTGAGCACCATCGGATCTCAATTCTTGAATCCCAACATTGCAACACCAAGACTCATTGCTTGGGATTCAAGGATCAAACAGAAGCCCCATCAAGTTTCATTGATTGAACTTGAGCCCTATTCACATTCAAGCTTCACCACTAAGCCAGGCCCCATTCACGTGCAAGTTTCACAAATGAAACTTAGGCCCCATTCACACTCAAACTTTATTGATTAAACCTAGGCCCTTTTCATGTTCAAGCTTTGTTGATTAAGCTTGTTCATGCCAATGATAACTAGTTCAAAAAATTTGCATTGTGCAATTTTGTCATTTGCCATTTCGAACTCTATAGACAATAGATCAATGCAACAAATAAGTTTTAAGTCATTGCAAACTTGCAATTTGCATATCTTAGAACCAAGATGAAGATCTTTCAAATATTTGTTCAATGTTCATCAATGACCTTCATACCCATTGCATTTTAGATGACTTAAACGTTCGTCCTTGAGTGACGAATCTTGAATGTTGTGAGTTGCATTGCTGACATTAAACAATTTAAGATGAAAAGGAAGAACATTGAGAGTTGGGACTTGGGAATCAGCCCTTGCGAGATGCAAGATGTGAGCCTTTGCATGAGTTTAGGGTTTTGGGCTTTGAATGCTTGGTCATTGTTTCCTATTCAGGTTAAGGTTTTAGTGACCACTCACTAATTAGTCAATGATTACACAATTCCTAGTACATTGTACTTACTACTTATTTCCTACCTAGATACTAAGTATTTATTACAACCTAATAGCTATTAGTGATTAGCTGCTAAACATCATCAAAATCATGAAGTGACATGAAGCCCTTGGGAATATCAGCATGCAAAATGGACAGCTAGATGTTCATCATCTAGCAAAACCCTGATGTTAGTTGATGTGTGTATGTGCGCCAGCTGGCCGGTGAGATTTTTCATCCTAGCAAATGGATGGCCAAAACCCATCATTGCGAATTTGTGCCTAAATTTTTTTGGTGGAGCCTTGCAATAAAATAAAGAAAAACACTAATGGCATCTAGATTTAAAACCACCCTATTGACCAATATAAACGTGTTATGGCATGTCCATATAATATATACAAAATCAATTTCATGATCATCCTTGTAAATGAAATTTTTTTTTAATAATTATATCCTTTATTGACCATGTCAGTACAAAGAGTTGTGCTCAAGGGCACATAAAATTGTGACAATGTGATACACCTTATTTTCCCCGACCTGGTTTTGGGTGCCTCTACCTTACTCAAGAATGTGGAGGTACCGGTGTAGGTGCTGGTTCACCCTGGCCACAAATAGTTGGGAGTGAGAACTTAGAAGGTAGAAACTTTCCTAGTAATTCAAGAGGTTGACGTCATAATCAATCTCCTAGGTTTTCAGCAAGCTGACAGTGTGGAAATATGTGTTCTTCCAACCCACCACATCCTTGGATGTGAAG
>Ga0116231_10006135_pt1 | contig 23188 bp, 23 predicted proteins | sample S1TSphgellanicum_2_FD_89695 | JGI IMG/M metagenome (GOLD analysis project Ga0116231, IMG submission 89695) | Host-associated microbial communities from peat moss isolated from Minnesota, USA - S1T2_Fd - Sphagnum magellanicum MG | ecosystem: Host-associated > Plants > Peat moss > Unclassified...
AAAAAAAGAAAACAATAAGAAAGAAAGAATGATGGGAGGGGGGGGGGGGGGGGGGGGGAGGAACAGATCTTTCACCTATAAGTAGGCATAGGTTATAATACCCCTCCTCTTTGCTATAGATTATATTCATGGATACATAATTACGCCTCTATTTCTTAAGAGTGTGAGGGGTCTTACAACTAGATCTCGTGCCTATTTATAGGTATAAGATCCCTCTCTCTTAAAGTCTTAAGGTGTAAGTGTAAGATTTGTCCTCTTTTCTAAGAAGGACATTCATGGATATAAGGTGCCCTCCAAATATACCAGGGAATTTCTTTGGAGGGATATTCATACATATAAGGTGGCCTTGAAATGTACTTAGGCCCTCTTTACACTAGGAGTCAGGGCTGAAAAAACTTGTTGGAGCCAACTTTGAGCATTTTCGGCTCATTGTTTGGCCCCAAGTTACTTTTAAAATGCTACAACATTGATGTCATGATATTAATGAATGCTGGAACATTGGACCCAAGGGTTGCAAATTGGCTTCCCAAATTCAATGATGGTATCCTTTTTTGCAGCCTTGGGGGCCAATACAAGGCCATAAAGTTCAGCATTTGTTAGTAACTTGGGTGCAGATTTCCTCTTGAATACAACCTCGGAATGTTTGCAAAGCACAACTCCTTATCATGTGTTGAAACCCAAAACCCTAAAACTCTAAACCCTAAACCTTAAATCTATGTGTCTCTCTCTTGTGAAACTCTTTGTTCGGACTTTGTTGCTTGTTTCTTGTGTTGTTGTTTTTTCTCTTCTCGCCAATTTCCAGGTGTTCAATGCAACGGTCGCAAGTTTTGTTTATGTTTACTTTTACTTAGTATTGGCACATGCCTTCGATTGTTGTAAATTTCAAATTTTAAGTAGTTGCAAGCCAAATGGTGAAATCATTGTTGTCCAATTGGGTTGGTGTTTTTTAAACTTACTTCTTCTTTCACCTTGTTTTAGGGCCACCTTCATTGATATTACAAGTAAGGGGTTCCAAGTTCCACATTGTTGTTATTTGTTATGTCTTGTTATGTTTTCATGAATACTAGTAGTAAAAAAATGTAGTTTTGATAGATAGGGTTGTGAATTTTGCTATCCACCAAGCTCAATGCTAAGTTGAAGACGAGGTCAAGCATGAAGAATTCTTGAATCTTTACAATGTATGTTTTTGTAAGGGAATTGCAATGTACAACTCATTAAATGAATTTGTGGTCCCCCTTGAACATTTGAAGCAATCTAACAATTTTATCTATTCAATGTGATTCGTAAAGCCATTGAAAGAAAAGTATCTAGTTGTACTTAGGCTTTGGGTTTTTGCAAGTCTACAATGTGGTGATATGTTTAAATATCCATCAATGGAATTGTTTGTAATGGGCAAGGTGTAGTTGGTTATAGGTTATTTGGTGAATAACCGCCTCATTTACACAACCACTTTTCTCCATAAAAAAAAATTGGCATAGGGAACCACTTTCCAAAACTACCAAAGCACTATGCTTGGTTTTGTAGAGACTTTGAAAAATTAAATACTTGGACCTAGTTGGTTTTTTGAAAATGAAAAAAATCAAATGTTTGAAATTGACATTTATTAAAAATATCAAAGAACTACCCAACACCATTCCACATATATAAATGATATTCTAGGTAGAAACACCCATTACAACTTTTATGTGTAGGGGAAGGCACTAATAACAATCCCCTCCCCTTCATAACAACTTTTTATGTATAGAGGAAAGCACTAACCACAATGCCCTCCCTTTCATAACAACTTTTGTGTATAGGGGAAGGCACTAACAACAATCCCTTCCCTTCATTAGAACTTTTATGTGTAGCGGTAGGCACTAACAATAGAGTCTTCCCCTTCATAATAAACCTTCACCTTATGCTCATACCTGAGGATTCTTGTGTGTAAGATCCTTGCTCCAGGAATTTGTGTTGTTACAAAGGTGCCCTCAATTTCCACTACAAACCCTCTCCAAGGGTTGTTATGTACAATGAAAATGGGCCTAGTAGGGCTCATTTCACCTACAAAACATGTCGATTGCAGTAGGGTGCAATGGGGGTTTTTTCAGATGGTAATGGGTTCTTGGGGGGTGTCTATTCCACAAAGTAACCAATGTTCCACCACACCCTTGATCCACATAACTACAGTTTTTCTCCTCATGGATCTCCACATTACAAGTGGAACTCACAAAACCAAAAGTGGAACCATGAATAAGATGTCCACTTGCCCCACCCAGAACAAAAAAAACCTTCTGGAAGAGCACCTGAATGAGACACCAAAACTGGTGCATTCACACTTGGTGTTAAGGACTCTAGTATTAAGTCCCCTAACACCAAGCTACTCAATTAGGACCTAAGCCTATTTATCATGAAGATTTTATGTTAAGTTAAACATTGACTTCATATTAAACAATCACTCATTTAACATTGGGTACCACCTAAGATGCCACCTAGATTTTCAATTAACACAGACTTAACATTAGGTGTGAATGCACCTTAAGTGTGGTTAGCTCATGATATTTGACCATGGTTAATAATTGCAAAATTGATTTGTCAAAAGTGGTGTTGCCATTTTGTGCTACTTACTATTACCACGTGTGGCTAGGATAAAAATAACGATGTGTGGATATTTTCTGGAAAAATAAGAGTGATCGCTGAGTGAGTTAATGGCTCTGCTCTCTACTCCTTTATGGCAAGGTCTAAGAGTATCTCCAGGAGTGTTCAGTAGTATGTGATCCTGCACAGGAAAATTGGATAAAGAAAAGTCAAAACATGTCGGTTTGGCTTAAGAAAATGGTTTTAGCTCAAGTTTGTGGTGGCTTGTAAAACGTACAGCAAATATCTGCACCTGCAGAAAAAAGTTTGATAAATACGATCTGACTTGTGCTCAGTGTTTCTGATTTGCATATCATAATGATTGGCCCAAGTGGTTTGCTATTAGTAATCCCCCCACCTATTTACTGTCTCAGTTTCAGTTTTAAATAACTAAACTTGGACGTGAAAAATATTTTTGCAAAGCTAGTGCACGCTGAGCACTACTGGAGATGATCTAAGAAGTTCTAGAAATGTTCCATGAAGTTCCCAGAAAATGAACTTACAGTTCAGAGTAACACCTGGTGAACAATCCTCAAAATGTGGGACCAAATGAAAATTACATTGTTCTAGCGTCTCCCGCTAACAAATATTAGGGTTTATGTTTGACTGATATTGTCATGTGACATGCAACTTATTAATGTCCAGTTGGGTGTCATGTGACTTACCTTTTTGACGAAAGAAGAGAAAGAAATTGCATCTAAAATTGTTGCTTATATTAATTTTTCCTTTTTCAAATGTCATAGTAGCAGCCTCTTTTTCAGTGCAATTTTTTTTAAAAATTTCTAGCGGATTCAATGATTTTTTGAAAATAAATCATCAAAAGTAAAAAATGAAAATTTAAAATCGTCAGATTTCAATACATGGTTCAAGTACATAGCCAAAAATGGATGTTATAATATTTTACTTTCATATTTTTAATAGCCAAATTTGGTTTAATTGGCTTACAAATGATGGACGCCTTGGCTACATCGCAAAATTGAAATAAAAATAAAAATAAAATGTCACAGGATCTAAAAAATCTGGACATAAAAATTACAACTAGAAAGCAAAACTTAAATTTTACCTCATAAATTTAAGTTATTGTTTGTGGCAAAAAAAAAGAAGTTGTTTTTACATCATAAATGCATCTTACTTCCAAATTATAAATGAAAAAGACATTTCCAAGGTGGTTAGAATGAGCATCTATATCTTCTAGAAGATTGTGTTCAAAATGTTTCAAAATGATGAACTCCACAACTCCAAGTCTCTTTGATAGGTGATCATAAACTCAACAACATGAAGACCAAAAAGAAGAAACTAAAAAGCACAAAATGGAGTTAGGTTTTTGTGAAAATACAAACAAAACCAAAAAAAAACAAGTTCTTATCTTTTGTATCTTATTACTATGAACATCAAGGCTAAGAATATGCCTCCAATGTATGATATTATTGCAAGCATCAATTCACATTGACTCCACACACACACACACACACACACAATAACATATACCATTATGTTCTAATACTCGTAAATTATGAACATGGCTTTTAACAAGCTTCTTTTGATTTCCAAAGCCATGCCGTGCTCATAAGATTTTTGCTTGCTACAAAATTGTAAAACCTCTTGCCAAAATTTTCAGTGCTAATCTATGCTCATCACTTTTTCAGTTATTGATGACAATTTTCTGTTGGCATCACAATAGCCACCTTCAAATGCCGCTCAATTACTTGCTCTTTGTTGCCATGAAAATCAAGTTATGGTGGGAAGAATTTGGGCATCATTGTAATGTAACAAACTTATATACAATATTGTTAGTAATGTATATAATAGGTATGTAATTTTGGGCAAAACTGATGGGCATTAGGATTTAGAGTATCGGTGCAATAGGGTTTAGGATATTAGGGTTTTTTTTAGACTGTAAGTTCTTAACTATTGAAATGTGAAAGTCGGTTGCTTTCCTGAATACTCACAGTCTCTGCAACTACTATGAAGCTCTGTGATCCGGAGGTGGATGAAGCTGAATCAGATTGCAAAGCGGGGTTTTCAAAACAGCATAAAAAATTGCATCTGTCATGAGGAGGTTTGAATGGGAATATCACAAGTCCGGTGATGGGTGTCTCAATCAATGTTATTGAACTCTGTAGCTCTTCCTGTCACTAACAGCATACAGCAAACCATTTTTGTATGAGGAAGACACAAGCTTCAAAATCTGGAGGATTTTCATCATGCATTTTATTAAGGTAACCCCGCCACCTTGGGCAAACTATATTAGTACAGGTTGTGGAACTGTTCCACAGATCCCTCCAAAGGCAAATTCCTAATGCAGAATTCCCGTCTGAACAAGGGCCCACTCATATTTGCTCTACTTCTCTTTTAAAATATGTTTATCTCTACAAATTCAGTAAAGGGATGAAAAGTGTGCAAGAAACCTCTGAGCTGAAGTTACATTTTTTTTGGAGTCAATGATCTTGGCTTCCAGTGATGAATCTGCCATCATCAATTTTCCCTCCAACTATAGGCAGAGGATGGGCTTCAGTGTTGAAGACAAATTGTGTTAATGGTAAGACACTCGTGTCCCCAAACAACAAATATAGATACTTCAGAGTCTCACCAAGAAAGAAGGTTTCCATCTTGTCTCTTTTTGGAGCTGGAATGACTGTCACATCGCTAAGAGATGTGTACCCTCCAGAATTGACCTTTGTATGTCTTTCAAATGCCTGAAAGATGTTCCAGCCCCAGTTCCTGTACCTGCATTACAGAACCAGGAAGGTCAGCTGCACTATGCATTCCCTCCACAGCAGTATGCACACCATTTGTTTCATAGATTTGTTTCCTATCTCATATCTATGAAATTGCAGAGACATCTCCAAAGCAACAATTTGAAGATAAAATGACAATGAGTGGAGTCATAACTTTATGAAAGTTGCTCACGAAGTCTCAGACCATCACCTTGATCACAAATAGCAGTGACAAGCTGCCATGACTACTCACTGACTTCATCAGCTCCCACCAATGGGTGTGGATCAGTAAAAAATAATCTATCAAAAATTTCAGGCAAACTATTGTACAAAATCTGCATGTTGAGTTTCTGTTACATTTTATGTTACATGATGGTCATGTTGTACTCATTGCAGTGAAGAAAAAAATGAGTAACTGCTGTTCCACAAACCTGGGATCCTCAGTGATTCTGTAAAGTATGAAAAGGGACTCGACTGTTTCTGGGCGAAGAAGGTTGTGACGATCTGCAGGTCTGATGCGGATGTCATGCTTGTACATTGAATCTGCCTTTCCTCCCTCCACAGCAACATTTTCAGCCTGCAACAAAACGCCTCCCCAATCTCAGGACATTCTAGAACTACAGGCTGCCTTTTGGCCATTTTGGAATCTGAGGAAACAAGACCAGAAAGCAGAAATACACGAAAGAATTGATGGGGCTGGGATTTGTGAAGATATCACTTACATATAGATTGAAGTAAGCAATTTCTGGTGCCAGGCCAGTCTGTGTGACCTCATACATCTCATAGCAGGTCTTTGCTAACTCCTCGGCCAGCTCCAAATCTTGCAAGGCGCTCTCGCTCAAAAGATCTACACAGCAAGACCTTGTTGGACCATATGATTACACCAGAAAACACATGTCCATATGTGATGTGTGTCAATGCACCAACATGATCAATGCAGAATTGACCTCTTCAAAACTACATGAAACCATGGTTTATGTTGAGTGGTTACCCTTGGCCATTGCTTCCTGTTTAGTCAGCCCTCTGGTTGCCCCAAGAGCAAGATTCCCAGCTAAGAAGCACACCTGCAAAACATAATCATCATGTCAATGTTAAGAGTGTGAACTCTTTCTCAATGATCAGTTAACTATGAGACATAACCTCCAAAATATGCCAACTTGTTGCAGAGAATTCCCCAGCCTCCCAAACTACTTTTGTTTCTTATGGGCAACAGGCCAGTACACAATCTGTCATTTTGTCATCAGTTGCAAACTCTCATATCCTCTCCAACGTAGGACTGGACCAAAATGTGCAATACCAGATGGTCCATCTTTGGATGCACAGCCCCATGGGGTCCATTTGGCAGCTCGCCAACAAAAACCAAGCTACTTGGTTCTGACTTCTTGACCAACAAATGCTTAACACCTCCCATTGCCTCCTCATACATGTTTCGCAAATATGCAACACTGCTCTCATTGTATGCAGCACCACCCTGCTGTAGCCAAACTTTGAGCAGATATTCATAATAGCTGTCTCCACGCGAGCCGAGCCTTATGTTGCTACCTTCAAACTGCCCTGATTGTGGACTGAAACAGTCACACCATAATTTACTCAGAAATCAATGCAAAGTTGGTCCTGTAAACAAAAAATAAAAACAAATGTATTTGATGGAATGAGGCTGCCAGGAAACCCACTTGATATAGATAGGGACAAGGCCCTCTGTCTTTGGAAGACCCCTGAAATGCTCATACACGTCCATTGCAGCTTTTGCGTACTTGGGGTCCCCAGTAACGTAACTGAGGTACCAAAACTCCATCTGCACAGTGGTTACTTCAGATGTGCTGCTGAACCCACCACCAAAACCAGCTGTATGTGCACTCCGCTCCTGAAGAATCACATCTGAAAAAGGGACAGGGGATGGACTACTTGTAAATGCAGCCATCAAGCGGTCTCCAAGATCTTTTGCATTGTCCAAGTAAACATTAGGATTCGGTCCTTGCAGGTGGCTACTTCCTTTTGCACCCCATGCACCGCTGTTCCCTCCTCCACTCAAATGATATGCACTCAACAAACCTCCCAGCACACGGATTGTAGTCTCAAACAGATTTACCTGTGAAAAGCACTCCATCAGTTCCCATTAAACTGAGCTTATGCTATCATTTCTTTGAACAGCAATGCTGCACATCATGTTTGCTATGTTTGGCATCTTAGAACTGCAACATATGCTCTAAGTATCTGCTATTTGCCAACTACGAATCTCAGACGTATCTCTCAGACATGAAAGACAATGATAAGAGTTCAATGTAGCAACCTGTCCCTTCTCATTTAGTCTGGTAGGCAACTCCTTCTTGATCCATGATCCTGCATCCTTGACAATATCGCTCAAGCCCATAATCATAGCAGTGTCCAGTGCATCTATTACAGTTGCCCCCAGGCCACCAAGACCATCCACCCCATGTTTGCTGAGAGGTTGCAGCTCATCAAATCCCATTGCAAAGGTTTTGTATCCTTTCCATGCATGTCGGAACGCCGCTGCAACATCTGCTTGCCGGGTTTTCCATAATGGATCTTGCTGTTTACAATCAAGGTGAATCAGATCATTTGCTCCAGCTTTCCCCTTTATTACTAAGTGCAATGATCAAAGTGGTTAAATCTGTTTTTGCAACAATCATGCAACCCAAAACACATGTCTGAAAGCCAAATTTGCTGATCAGATCAAATCAGATTATGGTTCCATTGAAGAATCCTGACAGTGTTAAGTCTGTTGTTGGAATGACATGATGCAACCAAAAAGGCAACCATGAAAACCACCCAAGTTTGCAGGATCAGATCAAACTTACAGTGTCATCGTGGTGTACGGACATACTGACATCCGAGGAAGCTTTTCCATTATTCAATTTGGGGGGATTTACATTATTTCTCTTGTTCAACAGGACTGGAAGAGCTTCAGTGCCAATTACACCATCATACTTCTCTCTCACCCGTTTGGAAATGAGCTTTGCTGAAGCAGGTATCTGGCTTGACCGACTGCAACCCAGATACACAAAACCTGCCAACAAAAGGAGCACCAAGAGTTGTCCTATTCCACATGAGGCACAGCTCCTCGGCAACTTGCTGGTTTTGATTGCTCGTGTCACTTTCTGCCACAATTTTTATCCAAGCAAAAGCCTCTTCAGGATTCAGTCCCAGAAACCCTAAAAATCTTCACATAAAACATTGAAAAAATGCATCCATCAAACACAAAGTCCCAGAAACCCTAAAACCTTCGCGCAAAAGAGATTGAAGAAATGAATCCATCCAGCACAAAGAACCTCAGCATTCTCATCTTGCAGAAGCACCTTGGCATAACCCAACAATTGCATTTCTATCTTTTATTTTTTCTTGAGCATGAGCTGAAATGTCTGTAACCTTCCGCGATGTTGTTTTGAAGACTTACTTACCCTAAGTGAAGAGCGATGGCGGAACTTCGCATTGTCGTAGAGTGCATCGTGAGTGGTAGACGGCAGCACGCTCGCCATCTCTGCTCCTCTGTCTCTGTCTCTCTCAGTCTGCGCTGCGCATGCTCACACTAATTTTCCCGCACTAATGCCATTCAAAGCACGATTCAAAACCCTAAAACCTGGTTCGCGAACTCCTCCGAGTCGCTGGCGATCCGTCCAGCTGACACACGCTTTGTGCTGTATCTCCTTTTTCTGCATATCAAAGTTTCCGCAACGCAATCATGCAAGAAAAAAATTTCACATCCAAAGCGTAGTAGTACCCATCGCCAAAACCCTAGACCAAAACATCAAGATCCGGTGTCGAGAGCCACGATCCGAGGAGCAATTGTTCCATCAATGGTTTCAGAAGCAACACACGGATCTGTCTGCAAACGAAAGAAACCCACCCACCAAAAAAAAAGAGAGAAAAACCCTCCACAGATCTGCAAATAAATCACGACAAAATCATGGAATGCGAAGAAACAATGAGACCCAATTCTAGATATGCACAGAGAAGAGCAGAAAACAACAGGCCCCCCCCCCCCAAAACAAAGCACCAGACGGATCGAAACACCAGACAGGAAGAAAATCAGTGGTGTAAAAAAGTAGTAGTACTAGTCACGCCGACGACCTTTCTTTCTTTCTTTGCTTCCTTCCTTCCAAGGAGCTACAAGATCTGGATCTCCAGTCCAAATTGTGCCCAAAGTCAAAGATTACCTACCCTAAAACTAGGTTATAATCTTCTTCTCCACCTGCATTAAGACTTCTAAAACGTGAAGACTTTCGTGTCACCTCAAGTGAAGGAAGCAAATCATGTCAGGGCATGGCACTTATCTCACCCAATGGCAATCAATCTAAAAAGAGAGGGAGGAAACAAAAGAGAAGAAAACCTCGACCACCAACAGAGCACAAGCTCATCAATCATGGGCCCACTACTAACTTAAGCTTTTGTCACAGAATTGATGCCACTACCAATTAGCCTAGTAGGCCAAGAATGGAGAAAAACACGCACTGGAGACATTGAAATACTTGGCAGCCAATGAGGAGAGAAAGCATGCACCCCAGGGGCTTTGTTTTGTTTCTTTTCTTTTCCCTTTTGGGAAGGGTGAGGGGAGTTGGACTTTTTGGATTTTCGAGGTTCCCAAGTCGTTCCCATCAAGTTCTCAAAATGTTCTCCAAGTTCTCACTCTGTTCCCCCAACATGTTCCCAATAGCACCACATGTGTCCCATATGCTTTGCCCAATGTTGTCCTTTTGGAACATATGAACTTGGGCCAATTTAATGTCTTATTTTTGTGTATGTTTTTAGTGAATGCTTGTCCATTGGAATTTGGGAGATCTTCAAAGTTTCAGAAAAAAAAATTCCCTGTATTATTGCTTATAAAACATGCATTTGTACTCAATTGAACCTCACCAGAAAAATTCAATGAATTGCAAACAAACAGCTGAAGAACAATTCCTGGATTCAATAGATTCTTGCCGTGGATCTGTAGTAAGGACTTTTGCTGGATCCAATTGGTACATATGTCATTCAGAGCATGGAATGTCTGGAAAGTTGACAATATCAGCAGAATATGAGTATTATAATTTATTATTGATCTGAAATTCTGGGGGCTTAAAACATTCCCAGTATTATGGCTGGTAAATGTTTTGCACATAAATAGCATTAAACAATATGATGAAGAATGTAACATGAAGAATGACGTCAATATTTGGATTAGAAAAATAAAAACACCTAAAACATGTTCTTGACTTCAAAAATTGGTGTAGACCCTTCCGCGTGAATTCCTGAAAGTTAGTGTCCATCCCAAGAGGGAGCCAGGGGCACTTACTTTTAGAACTCTTCCGCTCCGCGAGTGTTACTCAGCATAAAAAATCAATGCTGTTTTTATTTTGATTTCCTGTGGGTACACACCAGATACCCACTCTATATCACAGAAAATGATTGAAAAATGATTGAGGGCATTTCGGAAAATGAAATGCCCACAATCTCAGGCATTCTGTTTTCTTTTCAACCTTGCCAGTGTAGCCTCATGTGACCAAGAGAAAGTGTCATGTCATCTCCATCTATTACTTGATGCTATGAGATTGATCAGTTTAAAAGACACAATGTATGCCATTTGGAACATAAAGCTAGAGATGTACCTTCTTCTGATGAGAATTGTTGGAGTAAATTCAAATTCTGTTCTGCCAATTCAACAACTTCGGCAATGGCAAGATTAAAGTTTACATTTCACAATCCAGGATTGACCCACAACAGATCCTAAATCAGTGAATAATTCAGACACAAAATAGCTCATCAATGTGGGAAGAAGGGGCATGTTGCACTTGCTTGCCAAAGTGGACCACACCATCAAACTTGTTGAAGAAAACTAATCGACCTTATGCATTTGCACTAGCATGTAATTCATCTAACAAACCTCAAGAAATTTGTTCTCAAGTGAGGAACCAGAAGATATATAGAACTAGTATCCAATCTGTTCAATAAATATTGTGGAATTCTTTTCCCCATTATGCTCATAAAAAAGACTTGTTGAAGCATACCCTAAAACTTCCTGGGACCCAAATTGCTCAATTGTGATGAGATTCCCCACTGTAAATGTGAAATGTACCAGCTGAATTTAAGGAGGAGAAACAAGTACAATTGAAGTTTAAATGCTGTTGAAGTAAAATACATGGGGTCGATGATTTCTGATGCCTAGCATGGTGTGTAGAGGGATCTAAGGTAAAGGTAAGACATTTGGTGAAGAAAAATACATACATAGTTGGCATAAGTCCAGAAGAGGTCCTCTCTTGCTCCTTTACTTAAGCACCAATATGAAGAAGCTATAGTTCCTTGTCAATGATGTCCCGAATGACTTGTCCAGGAAGTAATCCTTCAGTGCGTATGGCATGTTTCTCTGTATCTTTGCTCAGAAAAACCATAGTTGGCAGTCCACGAATCTGCACAGCACATAAACAAAACCTATTTTTGTCACAATGTGCAACTCCATCACAGCATTCTCCCACCAAAAAAGTACACCCCTTGTATTTGGCTCACATAACAATAGAGACAGGGGGAAGAGCAGGACAGCACTGGAACAAATGACAAACCTCCATTTGAGTAGCAAGCTCATGCTCCTCATCTGTATCAATTTTCAGGAACCGAACTCTGTCACCATACTCAACTGCTAGCTGCAGCAATGCACAAGGAATCACTGTTCATTACTTGATCATGCAACTCTTTTATCCCAGTTCATTCATTCTCTAACTATTGTAGGCAAAAAGACCTCAAAAATTCGAGCTCTGCAACAGATGTTGCCCAAGGCGAGTGATGAAAATTTAGCTCAGAAAAAAGACTGTGAAATCCTAGCAGTTGGGTATCTACAAACAGAGGACCTGGAGGAATAAATGAGCGGAAATTTGTAATACCATAAACCCATGTATTTAGATTTTAGCAGGTGCAATCACAAGAATGGAATGGACACTCACATACCGTCTCAAGCTCTTGAGCTAGTAAAATGCAAGGACCACACCAAGTTGCATAGAAGTCGACCACCATGGGCTGAGTCCTTTCACCGCCGAGAATATCATCCAATTCTCGAGCTGTGACCTTTCGCTGCTCCATCATCCCCAACAAAAAAAATGCCCTCGATCTTAGCACACGCCCATCTCAAACCCCTACTACTCAACAATTTAGAAAAATTCTTCCAATTCCCACTCTACTAAACCCTAAACCCAGAAAACACCCAATTAAAAGAAAAAAAGCCCCAAAACAGCAGGCGACAGAAACACGTAAACCAGCGCTCAAGAAACATACCACGAGAAGAGAAGCCTTGGCTAGCGTGGAATTGAGAGAGCGTTTCTTGACAGCTGGTCTCGAGGAGCAGATGGACCTTACCACACACTTCTGGCCCAAAAACCCAGAGCAAGGAAAACCCGGGATAGAACCTTTCCTGGATTGCCACACTGCGCATTGCACTATCTCCCTGCTGCTCCTAGTTGTTGTTAACACTGCTCCTCTTCTTCCCCGCGACTCCCCATTGTTCGTCAGCTTCCCTCCAACAAGATGCGTGCATGGTGACACAAGGAAGGCAGAGGCAGCCATAGCTACGAAGCTTGGCACATGCACAGGAGCAAATCCCGCAGCCCCCCACACGCACACACACAGAGGCAGGAAATGCACAAGGACGTAGCCGAAGATGACAACCCTAAATAAAAGAAAAGGAGAAAAAGAAAAAGAATTTCCTAACAACCCTAAACAAATAAAGGAAATGGAGAAAAAGAAAAAGAATTTCCTAACACCCCTAAATAAAAGGAAAAAAGGGAAAAAGAAACTCCTAACAACTCTTTCCAATCAATCTCCTTATGGGTAGGGTTTAGGGTTTAGGGTTTAGGCCAAGTGTCACCAAATGGCTGACTGCATGAAAGAGTAAATACTAAATACTAGTAGTATTGGCCAAGTAATCTTATTGGCTTTGCCCATGTGGAAGAGACTACTTGTTGGTGTAGAATTGGAGCATAATATTTCGGCTTGAACTTGACCCAATGTGTGAGTGACATTTGAAGCACTATGTGAGCATTATGATGGATAGATATGAGTGTTCTTTTTGGGGGTTCAATTTTGTGATGTAGCCAAAGTGGCAATAACCCACAAATAGATTTAGCCAAATTTTGGCTTCTATCTCAATATGAAAGTAATATTTGAAAAGCATCCTTTCATATATTCTTGGCTACATACTTGAAACATGTATAAAAATTTTGTGATTTTTCTTAAATTTTGGTCGAATCTAAAATCTCAAAATTAATAAAAAAAAAGACTTGATTTCAGCACTTTTAGTTTTTAATATTTTTTTTTGGCTATATCTACCCAGCCTAAAAAAACGGCTAATAGAAATGTTCCATAGAATTGCATGCATTTAGATGAGAAGTCATAGATTTAGTAAGGGAAGCTTTCTTGGTTTTTGTCCTTATGTGTTGAGACGCTTGGAGTGGCTCAGGCAAAATGACAATCCTGTTGGGAAGTTGCTTGGACAAAAAATGGTGGATAAGATTCGCTCTTTGTTCCCATGCCTTAGAATTGTTTTGGTGAAAAATATTGTAATACCTATGTTCGTGGTGCTGCACTAGCATGAGGGTTGCATTCAAGTTCCTTCACCATGGCCAAAACTACTACTACTCTTGATCCCAAGACCTCTTGACTAAATGAAAGAGATTTTTATCTTGACCTAGTTTAAAGAGCCAACTATGGTTAAAAGAAAGGCATAATACAAGACAGCTAGAGGCAAGAAAGACCTAGAAATTAAATTAGTAAACACCATAAAAACTAGCAAGAGCCTAACTAAAAGGGAATAAGTGGACACCCATGAGATTGAAAGATGGAGGTTCTTTGAAAACATTCAAAAACACACATAATTCAAATTCAAGAAAGGGCCCTTAATGGGCAAAAGAATGCAAATCCATAGGAACCTTGTTGATGAACTTGGGGGGAGGGCGGGGGAGATGGATGATGCTTGTGTGTAATACATTTTGTCATAGAAATGGGAGTTCACATGAATGTTGACAAATTTGCTAAAATTTGGGTTGCCATATTAATCTTTGATGCTTTTCTTTTTGCACATTTCATGCACCATCCCCATCTCCAATTGAAGTTTTCCAATTGCTTCAAGCCTTCAAAGCTTGTCAAGATTTTCATTGATATCATCAATTGCTCCTAGGCCCATTGTTCCTGAACCTTGAAGTTCCCAACAAGCCATCCATGTGCATATAAATTATTTAATGTCCTAAGCTTCTTCCATCTTTACTGTGTGTTTTTTGTGTTGAGCTTTTATTTTGCAAGTGACACAACTTGCTCTTGTCTCCCACATGCATATGTACCCTTGCCATGTTTCATTTAGGCAAAAATTAGTAGTTGAAATGTTACTAGTTGTTGATTTGGAAGCTCTAATTGTTCCATATTTGAGTTTGAAGAAGGGTGATTACAAACTTTGAAGTCCATTGACACCCCACTATTGGGTGCAAGGTTGTAATCTTTACTAAACATTGCTCTTGTTTTTGTTGTGCATCTACGAGGTGCATCCTCTATCCTCTTTAGGAATAAGGTTAATTGTTTGGGGATGAGTCTTTCTTTTTGTTCTTCTTTGAATTTTTAAATCCTTGAAGAGGAAACCCCCTTTTAATACCCTCATCAAGCTTACTCAAAAGGTCATCAATGATTAATTCCATTGTTCTTGATCTTCTTCCTCTTTATTAAGCAAAGGACAATCCTTGATAGATTGCAAAGGCTAGTAGGATAAAAAGGCTAATTCTTTTGGTAAGAAAATGGCTAGAGAGTTGAGTTCCCACCAAAGCTCATTTATGAACTTAACAAGTATATGGCCCTTGGTCCATGTAAAATTAATCTTTGTTCCAATTTCTATAGCTTTTTTAGATTAATGTTGTGGTGATGGATATCCTACCCTTATTACTAATTACCAATTATCAACGAATATTTTTCCAATGTGGAAAGTATATTATTTTAAATCATGTTCACATCTTTGGCACCATGAATGCCAAAACAACCCTACCATAATCAATTCCCATTGAGTTTTTTTAGAGATTGTAGCATTCTCATTTGGATTGTATCTTATCTTCACCTACTACTACCCTTACAATTACCCCATTGGCATCATAGTAAAAACTAAATTTACATTGTTAATTGAAACCTTTTTGGTCCATTATGTTCTCAATGGTTGTTCCCATCTACGAAAAATGACCTTTGGGAAAGGCATGAACCAAAAAGGTGTTTGGGGGATTACATCCATAGGGAATTGCCATTGGGAATGCCTTGAACCAGAAAGGCAGATCCACAAGAACAACCATTAGAACACCCTAAACCAAAAAGGCTCTTAAGGGAACAAATTGAATGAAAAAATTCATCCATCACAAGTGGAATGTAACTTCCCAATGCAATTGTCATTTTACCCCAACTCCTTGGACTTGTTCATTTACCTTATAAACAATCCTTTTGCTATTGATTGAATGATAAATATTTATTGATTTTGGGTGGTTATTTATGTTTTTGAATAACCTTTGGTTCTAAAGAATCAATTAAACCTATCTTGGTTTTGATTATGGTTTCACACATAAATGAAATCAAGAATTTTAATTTTGGATGCGATTATTCAAAAAAGATAAATTATGATTATAGTTCCAATTTGATTCTAAAAATTTACACTCATTTTTTCCCTAATTATTACTAATTTGAACCTGAATCAACAATTAACCTTTGATTATAGACTCTTTTTCTTTTGAAATTATTTGTTTTCAAGAATCTTGATTTTATTTCCACATGTAAATAGAACCAAGAATTTGGTTCTAGGTCAAATTCTTTAATAAAACAAAAATTAGGTTCCAATTTTAATTTGGTTTTCACTAATCGAAACTAAAACCAACAATTTTTAATTCTTACCCACCAAAGTGGGTGTTTGCTAAACATTGAAATTTATTTATTACCTAATTTTTGGTGGTACATTGTACATTCTTTTCAATATCTATTACACGATATAATTTTGCAAAAAACTTATTACAAGAAAATAGTCAAGGCAAACTAAATTCCAAAACCTATAAACTGCAATGTGGTGAAAAATGTGTAAGGTAATGCTCAAGGAATGGGGAGTTCCAAAAATAAGCACCTACTTGAAATAGAACCAAGGGGTGCTTATTTAAAAAACTCCCCTACTTGAGGGCATTTTTTAAATGTTAAAAAGTGGCACAAGATTGTTGAAGAGGTAATCTTGATTGCTGGCCAAAAATACTAAACGCTCATGAAGCCGCATTAGTTGTCCTTATTCCAAATTTCAAACAAGATCTTAAAACTTCGAATAATAGGTGACATGAGGAGTTGTACATAGATTGTAGACAAATGGTAACTTAATTCATAAAAAATGTTCACAATTACCCTTAAACCCCCGAGATCAATGGTGGTGGCAATGGTGGAAAAAAACAAGAAGAGTCTGAGATTGTCAACGTAAGTGTGCACTCAAACTGAAATTTTTTTTTGACTAAACTTTCCTTGCAACTAAAGGACACCATAGAACGTATCAAAATAGTGGATGCAACAACAACTTTAGTAGAAGAGATGATGAAATAAGGTCTACTTTTTACAAGAACAATACAAAATGGTGGGGTAAGTATCATAATCATTCTTAAGAATCAAATAATGCATCTACAAATTCAACAGTGTCTAAATTGTGTTCACATGAAAGGTTTTAGAATATCTTAGGTCAAGTTTTTTCTTAGAGAAGTAGTGTGAAAGCATGACAAACTTTACTATAATGATACTTACCATTGCAACACACTTTTAGTGGACTATCCAGTTGCCAAATGTAAGCACTAGGGTTTTTTGCTTGATAGTAACCAAGTTCTTGTGGACACTCATACTTTATTTGGAAAAACTTCTTGTTTTCATTACACCTTATTATCACTAATGACAACTTCAAGAGTTTGGATGAAGCATAGCAGCTAACCGACAATTTGTTGGAAACCATCCACTTTGATAACCTTGCTTTATGTAACACCTTCGAGCAAGGTTTATGGTGCAATTCCATCTCCAAAATAATTTGCAAGGGGCAACACAACAGGTGTGACCATAGAAAGTTATAGTAATATCAAAAGTGAGCCAAAATCCAAATCAGAAATATAGTAAATTTTAATATCTATTAACAGCCCATCTGCACCAACATTTGTGGCAATACACCTTTGTTGCATTTTCCAATTCCCAGTTCTATTATGAAAGGTAACATATCGGTATCTCACATTTATCCTATCCCATTCTACAATGAAGGTTTAATTGGCGAATAAAGCATTGCAAGGTAATATATTGGACTCACATTTTTATGTTTCACAAAAATTTTACAAGGAGGTGTTTAGATATGTTGATGTCCTTATTAAAGAGGAGCACAACTACTCTAGCTGCTACCATGATGCTTGCAATTTTGGCCATTTCACCTCATCCAAAGCTTTTGAGTAATTTTTTTTTAAAAAAAATTCCTACATTGATTTGTTGCGCAGTGGTATCATCATAGTTTTATGACAAACATCATAGCTAACCAAATCTTTTGAATGCCATACTAATAATCAAATGTAATCTTGGAGGCTCATCATCACAATACCTTGAATAATGCTTATGCTAATTTGACTCACTAATGACATAATAAAGTGGCTTGAGTTTGAAATCTTTAGTTGAGGACCTTTTGAATGAATGGAAATGGAAGGTGAAAGGGAGCAAAAAAGATGTACAATTCACAAAGGTGGTGATACAATATAAGAAGAAGGCAAGTAGGAATGGGGGGAATGTAATGTTGGAAAAATACCCAGGAATGGACAATACACAACTAGATGTTATTTCTAATGAGTTCCTGTGACCAAATTCCTTTTGTTACTTCTAGCTTTGCTTGTTGTTACTATTTCACCCAATTGTTTTCTTTGTTTTGGGTTTGATTATGCTTTCGTATGAAATATACCTATAGGGTATGCCACCAAATTGGGAAGATTTTCTAGGTATTCTAGTCTTGTTGCTTGTGAACTCTACTATAATTTTTTTTGAAGAAAACAATGTTGGCAATGTCACAACAGCCTTCATGGCTCATCTTGCACCTAATATCAAGGTCTATCAACACATATTAATTTGATCTTCCAATGATGTTGTCCCTTCTCCAGCAGCATGTTCAAAAACCTCCCTAGGGCCCAAGCTATGTGGACAAATTCTTTGGCTTATGTGATGAATTGTTTCAACTTGATGAAGGTTTTCATGCTTTAAAAATGATAATGTGTCATCAAAATCTAACTATCTCCTCCCACACCATGGTAATGAAACTTACTCTATTATTTGTTGTTAGGTACTTCGTGATGGGAAATGGTCTGAGCAGGATACTGTGATTTTGAGGCTAGGAGATGTAATCAATATAAAATTGGGTGACATCATCCCTGTTAATGCTCACCTTCTTGATGGAGATCCTTTGAAAATCAACTATGTGTTACACAACTTTTTCTAATAAGTTAAAACTTTTCAAGATGGAAGAATTCTACTTGTGTGTACAATTGAGTTCTTGAATTAAATCTGATATATTAAGATGATGAAATTGGTAATTGCAGGTTGAATAGACATTGAAATCTGAAATATATTGAACAACATGTTATGTATTTTTGTTATGATTTTGGTAGTTCTTGCAAACTCCTATATAAATGATCTAGAAGAAAAACAAAGATTGTAAATTTTTCTCACATAATATGGCTTGCCCATGGTCTTTTGTCAACCAATTTGCATTGACTAGAGAATCAATGCCACTTACAAAAAAGCCAGGAGATGAGGTTTTTTTTGGATTTACATGTAAGCAAGGCGAGATTGAAGTTGTTGTCATTACCATTAGTGTGTACACCTTTCTTGGAAAATGTTACAACCCTAGCCTTGGGTTCGTGATCAACGCAAGGGCTTGCGAAGGTGCAGGCCAAGAGTGAGCCCAGGAGTCACATTTCATGTTCCCGGGAGTGCAAGAGAATGTGAGAGAATGGACCTTCACACTCCCAAATGAGCTCCCACTTTGGGAGTTGGAGTCCCAATGGACTTTCGAATCTTCGAAGGAGGTTGCAAGGGTCAAAACTCATTGGATTGAGAAGTTCTTTATATCATTGGAAAGCTCTTGAAACGTAAATGTCTAAAATGGGCTTTCATGACTCATTTGGGTAATTAAAACACAAGTTATGGCCAAAAGAAGGGCCGGGAGTCAAATTATCAATTTGACTTTTGACCACTAAAAGTCGAGAATCTCCCTAACTTCCTTGCGTTCAGTTGGAGTGCCACATACCATTAGAAAGTTCTCAATGAAGGTTACAATTTTGCTTTAAACCTCACCTTAATTAGAGGTTTGCACACAAAGTTATGCGCCTCCAAAGTCGCAAGAATCCTAATTTTGGGAATTTTGAGACTCAGGAGTCCCGAGACAAAATGACATTTGGTTGTTGGTCCTATGGCCAGGCATAGAGTATACTATAAGGGGGAAGGTGGTGGCTTCCCCCAAGTTCGGGGCATGGTGGATCTTGTGAATCCGTGTTTGCTTGTGGTTCGTCCATGCATCAAAAGTGCTTCAACTATGCATTAACCAACTTATTGTTTGGTTTATGCAAATCCATGTGAGTAATTGAATTGCTTGTCATTTTTCTTAGTCCCCATCCCAAAGTTCTAACACACCCCTCTACCCCCAAAGTGCTACAAGCCAAGGAGCATGCCCCAACAATTTATCCTTCCATTGTTTTCACATTTAGAATCATAGTCGAATTTATCAAGGAGTTTGGGGGTGCATTAAAAAGGTTACTCACTTGGTGGACTCCACAAACAACGTGGGCCATTTCCAAAAGGTTTTCTCATTGTGTGTGTGTGTTTTTATCATTATTTTTATTTGCATTGACATGCTCCCCCATTTCTATGTGGCTTCTATTTCTTCTATCTTGGACATGTGAATCATGATGATCAAGATTTTATGGGTTTTTGTAGGTTCTTACAACAATTGGTAAGTTTTGCATCATTTCAATTACCATAGGCATCATTGTTGAATTTTTTGTCATGTACCCCATCCAACATCACCCATACCATGAGGGGATCAAAAACCTATTAGTGTTGCTCGTTGGTGGCATCCTTATTGCCATGCCCATAGTTTTGTTTATCACATGGCCATTGGTTCCCATCAATTTTCCCAACACGTTCTTCATTTTATTCTTCTGGGCTTTGTCACATGATTACCTACTTACCTTTGTCATTCCATTAAGTTGATGCATGTGTATGGAAAAAGGCATCTAGACCTTGTTGATTCTAGAGTTGGTGTTGTTCAAGTGATCATGAAACTCTTTGATTGAATGCAAGGTGCTATTATAAAGTGCATGATTACCATTGAGGAGATGGTTGGAATGGATGTGCTTTGTAATGACAAGACATGAACATTTACATTGAACAAGTTGACAATTGACAATAACCTTGTTGAAGTATGCAAAAGCAAAGAGTGGAATATTGCTCCATGCGTTTGAAGTGCAAAGGTATTTTCTTGTAAGTTCACGTTTCAAGTTAAACACAAGTATTGAAGCAAGTTTTTTTCTTCACCCACATCTTTAAAAGTAAATATTTTGTGAATCCTCTAGAATGTTTCCAATGTTTGTTTATGTTTTATGAACTCAATTGTGGCAATTTATTGTAGATATTTGCTAAGGGTGTTTTGTTGACAAGGATTTGGTGTGCTTGCTAGCAATTATAACATCCAGGCTTGAAAATCAGAATGTTGTTGATGTAACCATTGTTGGAATCATGGCTGATCCCAAAGAAGTAAAAGGTTGACCTTTCTCAATACAATAGTAGCTAGAAAGAGGGAATTGGGTGACCTTTAGTTGTCTCTGCAATGAAATGTATCATTAAAGTTCATATATGTTTGATGATTTGTAAGCACATGCAAACATAACAAAAATTCATTTCCTACCATTCAACCCAATAGAAAAGAAGACAACTCTGACTTACATTGATGGTTTTGATGGAAAATGGCATCGTGCAAGTAAAGGTGCTCCTTAGTAGGTGTCGTTATGTCTCCTATGCTAATTGAAGTTCCATGTTTGAACTATTTACATCAACATCCAAACTCACTTTCTTTGGTAAACATTTTCATGGTTTCTACACATAAAAAGATGGTTATGTTATTCACTAAACAAAACCTTTTTCTATATAGGTTTTGATGTACTATGGTTTTGGGTGCACACCTGTCATACAATTGACTATCACATGATACTCTGTCCACACCATCTTTTCTGAATTGGAAGTTAGGTGTGATGATTTGTTAGATTGAGATGAAGTGGTCATAGGATGTGTAATGAAGTAAATTTTTGTAGGTGAATTGTGAAGTGTCTCATATACTAGTTATTTCAAAGCTATGCTATGTTGTTTAGCTAGTAAAAGCTTCAACTTCAAAGAGAAAACCCCTTGTTGAGTTTGGATTTCCTCATTTGATTCTTAAAACAATCACTTAACAATTACTTTCTGGATTTGCAAATATTGGATTTGGCTATCAACAAAGTAGAGATTGCTGCAAGTGTACATTCAATGATTATCAAAATTTTAGAGCAAAGACTTCGATCCTTAGCTATTGCCAAGTAGGCAAGTGCTCTAGATGACCCATGATGTTCTCATACTAATGATTTCCTTGATAAAGTTTGTGCTTTTCTACTCCACAGGATTCAACTCTCTTGGGCTGCATAAGGGGCACTGCTCATGTTTGAAGTTGTACCACTTTGTTTGCACTCAATAGGCAGATAAAAAATGATGGTGCTCTTCCAACTTGAGCTCAAGAGAAAGTGAGAGAGGAGAGGCAAATTTGATGTTATATAGAAGTTGTAGCTCATGTTAGGACAGTGAACATCATTTGCAGCAAGACTGCAACAGTTCAGCCATACAATAGTGGTGCAATGGCTGGACAAACAAAACAATCAAGAACTTAAAACTTGCATGCAAGTGATTGTATACACACTAATAAGCCCATTTATTTCTTTCCGGTTTTTGTTCGTGATGCAATTGAACACCCACCCAGAGAGAGATCTGTGTATTTTATTTTATTTTCGTTCAGCTTCTTAACATTTCTTTTGATCAGGTGCTCTTCTTAACAAAGATGAAATTGCACACTTTGCTGGGGTACCAGCAAATGATGATTGCAATAATTACAAGGGATTTAATGAAGATGAGAACTGGTGGAGTTGGGAGTAATTCATCGACACCTGAGGACCTCAGCCAATGAAGTTCCCTTGATTTGCAGATTCCTTGTTGAGCTTGTATGGTTGGTGGTTTGAAGTCTTTCAGGGTTTAGGGTTTTGGGAACCTTTTAGCAAACCTGATTTTGACATTGTGAAGTGTTGGGATCTTTTGCAGCTTTTGTGCAAGTTCATTGAGCAAGGAGTTGAAGTCCCCAAACAATGCACTTGACTGCTCTTCACATCACAGGCCTGTGGCTCCAATATCCTACCACAGCTATCTTCTACATCGAGCAACTGAAGTTACTCTCATTACATGGTGGAGGTAAGTGAGTCATAGTTTTTCTTTTCATTTTTTTGATATCGAAAATTTGGTGAAATTTTTCAAAAAGTTAGCAAAATTGGTTGAATTTACTCTAGAAAAACAAAATTTTCCCAATTTCTTTCTCAGAAAATAGTGAAATTTTGCTAGTAAAAAAAACATTGAAGGGAATATGCTTTGTTAGAGAGGATTTGTGTTCTTGACTGGGATACAAACCAGTGTTGGTCTGGTCTGGTCTGGTATGTAGGCCTGCACTTGGGTGTCAACAATGGTATCAATACTGGTAGCAAGGACCTGACCAGATTGGTATGACCTGAGGCAACCTGAGCTGAAAATTATCTTTG
>Ga0116231_10006136_pt1 | contig 23179 bp, 16 predicted proteins | sample S1TSphgellanicum_2_FD_89695 | JGI IMG/M metagenome (GOLD analysis project Ga0116231, IMG submission 89695) | Host-associated microbial communities from peat moss isolated from Minnesota, USA - S1T2_Fd - Sphagnum magellanicum MG | ecosystem: Host-associated > Plants > Peat moss > Unclassified...
AAAAAAGTGCAAAAAAAAAAAAACCCAGGGGGGGGGGGGGTTCAAAAAAAAAATTAAAATTTAATTCTTTTTCCCCCCCCCCCCCCACTTCACAAGCCAAAATTATTTGACCTATTGCAATAAACCATCACCAAAAAAGAAAAATTGATGGTGAAACCTAGCTTACACCACAATAATGAGCCCAATAAGTAGAGCTTACCTACACAGAAATTTGGTGGTCATCAACTTGTTGTGCACAAACTAATTCCACTTTTAACACCAAGAGATAGCTTTTGAAAAAAATTATTTCATAGCCTTCTTCTCCAAGAATCCAATCTCACAAAATGCTTGGAAATCCAACCTTGTACGAGGTTGTGATTTATTTCCAAAAGAAATTCAATTTAATTTCAAATGAAAAATTTGAAATTAATTAATTTGGGACATATTTCAAATCATGATGTGATGTAATTGGAAGTCATGATGGGTCCTATTGTATGAACCCTCTTGTCCGCCTCCTTGTTTAATCATTGACATATGTTTGTTAACTAATTGTTTTGTTCTCACACAAATAAAACAATGTCAAATCTTTTGTGCGATCACCACCCACCTTGTTCCTTGACTCAAATTGGATGAAATTTTTTTAATGAAAAATTCATCCAAACATATGGATGAACTTCAATTGATATGGATAAAAATCAAAATTTTAAAATAAAAATAAAACTAAACAACACAATCTTGTGGTTCATATCCAAATATAAAACCCAAACCTCACAAAGCTCCTAAATTCTTAAGGCTTAGAAGAAAGCTCTACTTGTTCAAATGATGGTGGAAACATCCACCACTATCATTATCACCAAACTCCTCTCCATGAAGCAATGGAAATTTAATCTCATGCACCCACCACTCACTAGCAAAAGCTCCCCTTACACCTTTGCTCTTCTTCATGCTTTGTGAGTACCTATAGCTCCTACCACCCCTTGCCATCAATGGCTTTAAGTTTGAAGTTATGTAGAAATAATCCACCTTTCTACAGCTCATGCCAACAATGATGATGGGCCACAATGGCAATTGTCATTATTGTTGATGGACAAATGAAATCATATTCGAAGAACAATAACAACCATTTAGTTATTATCCCTAAAACCTGTGGTTTGTTGACCAAATAGACCAATGCCATATGATTTATATAAAAGACAAATTTATTGCCTAATAGATAATGTGTGAACTTGTGCACACAAAAAAAAGCCATTGCTAAAACCTTTTTCTGTGTTGTGTTATAATTTTGTTTTGCTCTATTCAAAAGCCTAAAAGCATACACTATTGGTTGATCACTCTTCCTTGTTACGCTTTGAAACAACATAGCTTTTTGATATGTTGGAGGTCCATTTTAAACTCCAAACAACATCACCTTCCATATAAAAACCCCCTAGTTTGTAACAAATGCAATCTTGTATCTATCCTTTAAAACTATAGACATTTGATGATATCATGAATATCCATCTAAGTAGGAATATGCCTCGTACCTTGCTATTGTGTTTAACATTTCATATGTGAAAGGGAATGGGTATGGATCCTTCTTTGTGGTTGCATTTAGTTTTTTGAAATCTATACAAATTTTCAACTTGCCATTTTTTTTGGGTATTACTACTATGGGTGACAACCATGTAGCTTCTTCTACAAATTCAATGAATCCGGTTGTTAATAACTTATCTATATATTGTTTGACCGTTGTAGCATAGTTTGGATTTAATGTGTACCTGGCCTGATGTGCCAACGGTATAGTAATGTCCAATTTTGTGTTGTGCTAGCTTTGGTGGAATCCCTTTCAAATATTTGTATGTCCATGCAAAAACATCTTTGAATTCCATCAACAAATGCGCCACTTCCAGCACCTTGTTCGTTTCAAGTTGTGGATTAATCTTCACCATCTATGGTTCTGCATCAATTTAAAAATTGAGTTTCATCAATTGTTGATTTTCAGTTGACATCCATCCAACTATCTACAATCCTTGTCCTTTGATGTTTGCTATAATTTCATCCACTATGACAATCCTTGGTTGATGTTTGTAGTATGTTTCTAAATACACCTTATTTTTTAAAGCTACTTTTAGCTCAAATCTGTTGCGATGTATCTTCTTCTATGTACATTGTATTCCAGATCCTTGTTTTGAAATACCAATCTTCACATTTGTATCCATGATCCCCACATATGTGGTTTTCACATATTGAATTATTTTAGGCAAAGTAATTGTTCCTATGGACAACAAAATTCTAGCTTTGTAGCAAAGATGATATATTTTTCTTCATTTGTGATGCCATTACGATAATTGTAGCACAATAACATTTTTGGTCTTCTTACTTCACCTCCCAAATGTTTGGTAATTGTAATTGTTTTAATTGTCCCATTCCCTTATATCGTAACAATGTTATTTTCCCAATCATGTGCCACTTTAACATCCCTCAACCATGGTCTCCCCAACAACATGGAATAATTATAATCTACCACACTATTTTGGAATATAGTGAATGTGGTTATTTAAGGAATTCCATGAACATATATCTTCAAATCTCTTATCAACCCCACTGGTTTTGTAGTTGTTTGATCTACCATCCTCAAATTATCTGGTGTAGGTTTAGGCTTTGGAAGCTCCAACCCCAATCTCAACTATTTTGTGATAATATTAATTTCAAAACCTCTATCCAACAACACATCCTCTATTGTATTCTTCCCAATCTATATTTGGACAATTGCCATATGATTATTTGTTGCTACAACAGATTTCCCTACTTTTGGTACTAAATAACCAACTTGTTTATCTGTGGTTGCTTTATTTACATTTTGAATTTCTTTGGTTTCAACTTCTACCAAAGATATTTATTTAGCTTGGGAGCTATTTTAAGTTGTTCTAAGTTCAAAATATAACTTGTTTTTAACATTTGCTTACCAATGTCTAGAAAAATCTCTTCTAATGTGATTAATTTCCATTGTGAATTCATACTTCATGAAATTTTTTGTGCATCCACAAAAGTAGTATTTGGCATACCTAGCCAAGTTGTGTTCCATCCTTCCATGGATGAGGATGGCCCTTCGATATGGGTTTGTGTGTTTTTAAATCTATTGAATTGTCTCCACCATAGACTGCTTGAACCGCTTTTCTTTCTCCTAGTCAACGACACTCTTTGTTTTTATTGGCTATTTATCCTTGAACATTTGTTCTTCAATACTTTACTTCTTGAGGTAAAATTAACATCCACCACATTCACATTTGCAATGACTATTTATGTCTTAACAACAGGTTGAACCTTTGTTATTGTCAAAGATTTCCCATGAAACATTTTTTGCATCTTAGCAAACTTTGGACAATCTGTCATTTTGTGGCCATTCAAACCATAGATGTGACATGCATATGAAGATGTCTTTGTGCTTTTTGATTTGGTTTTTCCACCTTTGTGGTTGCCACCATGGTCTATTCTTTTTTTATTTCTACATGTCTCCACATTGTGATTTGTCATCCCAGAATCTATGCAATGTTTGTTAGTCTTCCTTATATATTTTGTGTTTTTGCTTGTACTACTTTATTGATACTTTGTGGTATTGACAGTGCACTCCTTACTTCAGTAGTAGTCATACCTTCTTCACACAACATTACCGCTTCCTTATGTTGTTGTAATGTTGACTGCTTCATCCATGTAGTCACAATTTTGAGGTATGATTATAAACATGCTCTAAACATAGTAGTTAGAAAATTGTTTATGGTTGGTACTTGTAAACCATGAGCCAACTTTTGAATAAACCACTCATAGTAAACCTCCACCCTCTTAGTCTCATCCTTGCTTCATGTTTTTCAACTCCATGTATATTTGCTCATCACTCAGAGTCTTCCAATGATGTTTACAAAATGCTTGGGTAAGCTTTGAAAAAGTACAATTAGGAAATTATGACCTGTAATTATGGCACCAATCCAATGTCATATCTTTTAACATATAGCTAAACACAATAATGATATACTCTTCAGAAGTTTCTGCATTTACCTTTACTCTAAAATTGAACATTTTGACATGATCATTTGGATTAACATCTCTTTTGAAATTAGGATACTTAATAACTACCTTGTTTAGCTTAACATAATGGCCATCTCTATGATCAAGAGTTGGTGCAGTTGCAATAATTGGTTTTCAGTATTCTCCTTTTGAATGCATGACATCTACACTTCTACACCTTCCAATAGCCATTGAGTTCATCAGTGGTTGATCTACAATCATGTTCACATGAATAGTCGTTATCAGATTAGTAAACACCATTTGAAGTATGCCAACAACTCTAGTAGTAGTTGTTGGTAGTGCCGAACTTTGACTCAAATTCCTTCCTGTTGAGACTCCACCTGATCCACTACTAAAGTTTGTTACAGATTCAATTAGTACTCCCATTTTAATAACATTTAGGGTTAGGGTTAGGGTTTACCTACAGTTCCTACTCTTCTATAAATTCTATGTCTCATTTTTCTCCTCCCTTTTGTTTTCCAAAACTCTAACCTTTTGAATTATCCCAAGTCACATCATGATGATCAAAACAACAAAAAATCAAAATTCAAACTAACAAAGTTCCCTAATCAGTCCCTATCCTAAATGCCTTGTTCATCCAAAATCACATACTCATCCTACCCCCTTAACAAAAACATACCAATTGTTATGTTTCGTGCGGTCTTTCCTTAAATTTCATTCATGTGCGGTCTTTGTTAAAGTTTCCATGAAAAATAATCCATTTTCATCCGCATACAATTTTCCCTCCTACAAGTCCAATTCTTTTATTGTTAGCAAATATGTTTGTTTTTCAACAATTGATATAATCATAAACAACACATCAAATTAAGTTTGGCAAATCCCCAACAATGTTAATTAGATGAAATAAAAAGAACATCACAATGTTGTATAAACATCCTATTAGTTACACATAAGATTAGCTAGTGGATGGTGCACTGCCAACATAAATAACTTTGAATCAAAATGTCTAGTATATGCCAAAACTAGCAGATTAACCTCCACTCACTAGTGGTGAATAAGGGACTCCTGCACAAAAAAAACCATTTCAATAGTTGGGAATCTACTAATTTCCTTGAAAATTAAAATCATGAAAGAGATAAATCTTAGAATTATTTAGGAATAAAGTAGAAAAAATTGTCAAGTAAAAACATCTTATCAAATTAAAAATTATGGCATGTCCCCAAAAAGTAAGAGTCCTACCTCAGCTTCAATATTTCTTTTTGAATCCAAATATGTTTTATTTACAACAAGAGCCATCACAAGATTTGGGTTGCTTACATATCAACAACTTACAATATTGAAGACATGAAGGCCAAAAAACCTTATAATACTCAAGTAAATGTTGTTATTCCCACAACATTGCAAAAAAAATTCAAGTTTAAAGTCATACCCTATTTTGAAACTTTTACATCCAATTCTTAACTTAATTGAACGAGTCATGCCACACCATTAAACTATTTAGTAGATGTTCAAACAATTTTGATATTGAAACATACTTTCAAGTTCAAAGTGTCAATAGTGCCCGCACTTATGCAATTTAGCCATGCTTGGTTTTTCACAATAGTAAGGCAATGTACAGTCTTGGAGATGAGATATTCAAAATCTTGTTGGAAAATTCCAAACATGCAATGATGAAAGGGGAAGAGAAGAAAAGCAAAAATGTGCCATTGAAAGTGGGTATCTTTTCAACATGACATTATTAGTGGAAACTAATTAAACATTTAATAATAATTGGAGATAATAATTGCTTATAGCAACATCTAGAACATGAATTGAAATTTTTCCATTTCAAAATGTGTTTTGTTGACTTCCACCATCTTGCCCTAGAATTATCACCAATACAACAAAATATAAGAAAAAAAACAAAAAAATTGATTTTTTGGAAAGAAACCCAACTTCCAAAATGTCATGCATTTTGCAAAATACTATTAAGTGTTGTACATAATATTTGGGATTTTTCATAGAGTTAAATTTTTTTATGGAGTTAGATCAACTTACTTGGCAAAGTAGACGATGTATTCAAATGGTGATAAAATCTTAATCAATTGAATGATGGAAAGAAATTTTTAAATGGATATATTTAGAAATTTAAAAAAGGAGAAATCAGACGAAATTGTTTTCACTAAAAAAATCCCATCATTCAATGAAGTGATCGAAAAGGCCGTGTTTTGTGTAATCACTTATTTCAAAATTTATCAAATAATGTTAACATTATGAAAAAAATTACAAAGAGTTGAAATCACATGAAATTTTTGGCAATAAGTATGTCAATATGCATTTGATTAATGAAAAAATGGTAAAATTATAGGCTATTATTCTAAGAACATTAAAATAATGACATATTTTTTTTGAATAATGACCTAATTATATATTTAATTAAAAAAATTGAATAACATGTTAATATCAAATATTGTTATTATGACAAAATTATAAAAAATTGAACTACATGAAACCTTTGGCAATCAATATGTCAAGATGTAATTGATTGGTCATCATAATCATGGAATTGATAAGTCAAAACCGTTATTCACAATATTCATATTTTTTGACAAGTATTTTTTCAACAATGGAATAATAAAGACGAAAATTACACAACAATGATTTGAGAAAAATTTGATAAATAGTGTCAATCTAATGGTACATTATAATCACATTGAAACTTTGGCCATGGAAGTTTGTGATGTCATACCTTGTCAAACTTTTCACCTTCATTCTTAGCAAGGGCCTTGATATTGGCTTTGAAGATGGTCTTGGCAATATACATTTCAAAACCCTTTTCAATTACCTTTAATATTGTTTGTGGCTACAAACCACAAATGAATGAGCTTACACAAAAAACTTCATAATTTCAAAGGAAACAATATCTTTAGATGAATACCTCAATGAAGCTAGCCATATTGATCCCAAGGTGTGTGAAAAAGTGTGAAGCAAGCTACTAGAATGTTGAGATGATTCAATTCATAGCTCAAGGAAGATATGAAATCATAACAATACTTATTGGAATGTCTAGTTGCCCAAAGATACCATAACATAGTTTAAAATAAATAATAAATAGTTCACATCAAATTGCCATCCAAATTTATAACATGGAAATTTTCATGATCTATAGGAACAAAACTCCTTTGAGTTTCAACATTAACTTGCATAAATACCAATATATCACATGCAAAAAACATTTACACACAAATTGAGTCCACATCCTTTACATCTTCATGCAAAACATAACATATGAATTATAACATAGGGACATAACATAGGCAACACAAATTTTGAAGTCCTAAGCCTTTTGTGAAAGGATAATGTCTTGTGGTAATTAGAACTACCTTTAACTACATTCTAACACTCGTTAGTTTAAAACACCTTCAATTGATGTCAAAAGCATTAGCCCAACAGACTAGAAGGGAAAGGAACTATGCATGTACAATATATAAAATTATCTTCAAGTTGAAAATCAATAATTATGCACAAGTTGGCCACACATGCTTAAGAGCTATGAGAACCCTTGGATGCATTAATATGTTGTGAACTCCACTAAAGCCATATACTTGAACTAAGGCAATTGAACCTTAGCCCAAAAATGGAATATGCATAATGAAATGGATGATGGACCTACAAAACAACCCATATTTGCATATAATATGTAAATATTTATTTACAAAACAAGGAATGGACATGGGGATACATTTATCATCATTGTTCACAACATGATGTAGTCCTAATTTTTAGAAGGCATATATATATATATATATATAACAAGCCTTTGTTTCAAATTCCATTATAGAATGTTAGTTTAGAAAGGAAAGTTTTGAATTTCATATAATTCTTGTGCATACATCCTCACCATCAAATTTAAATGAGTAAGCTAATTCTTCAACTTAAAATTTTATAAAGTTAAAGTTAGAGATGCATTCATCCTCCACAATGTTTAGAACAAGCATAGCTACAACTTCAATTAGGTTCATATATTCAAACAACTTGTTCCTCAAATTTTGACAATTGATCACATTTGACTCAACATACAACTAGTAAGGTGACAATCAAAAGGAGGTTGCATGACAACATTATTAGTTATTAGAATGTGTGATGACAAGAACGAAATATATATTATTGGTCAAGGAAAACCTCATGATGCAACCATGGACAATGTAAAGCCCCATTAGCTCTAGGAGTGGTTTTATGATGACAATTATGTGCTTTAAGATTGTTAAACATCAATTAAAAGCTAATTGATGTTGTTTAAACATCATTTGGATATATTTGATGATGGAGCCAAATTATGCTTATGGAATTTCAAGAGCTAGGAATCATCTATAACTTCATCAATCAAGGGTGTATATAAATGAATGGTTTAATTTTATGAATTTGTGTTGGTTAATTATGAAATACCCATCTTGTTTCAATGTCTCCTTTAACAAAACATATGATCTTAAAATTTTCAATTAGGACTTAATTCTAAATTTCCAACTTGATTACGAAAACATAATTAAAATTTGAAAAAACTATGTCAAGTATTAGCAACATGGATTTTTGAAATCCAAAAATATGGATTGGTTGGTTGATTGTTGAAAACAATAGAAAATTAAAATTTTCATATTGTTATTTATTCCATATACTAACTCAATATATGGTGTAGCATGAAATAGTAAAGCTTTATGTGAAATTCTTCCAAATATTATCAAATGAACATTATATAATGGATTTTGTGTGGACTATTTTTTCCCAAAAAATGAGCCATTAAGTTAGGCATTCACCTTTAAACCTTTTGTTGTTGAGGTGCATTGATCCTTAACACTTTGCCATACAACTACCTAATCTTCCTTTGTACCACTAACACTACATTGGTGAACCTATTAGTCTTGTGTGGCATGTATTCTTGGTTTTGATGCATGAACGATGAAGTTAATTTTACAACAAAGTCCATTTCTAATTGTGGTTTAGTCTAAATTTTTTTTGTTTCTTTTTAGAATTGTTGGATTTGGTTTTCACAAGGGTCTGAAAAACTTATCTAGTTTTCTTTTCAAATGAAAAAACTTTAGGGATTGTAGCAAGGTATTAAAATTTTCATTTTTTTGAAAATTTGTTGGTTTTTTATGTCCCAAATTTCCATAAATTTGAAAATGGCCAATTATCTAAATTGGTTTTCAGAAACTAGTTATGGGATTTTTATTTTTAAAAAACTCACAAAATCATTGTCAAAACAAATTTTTGATGAAATCAATAATATGCCAACAAGAATGTCAAGCTTTGGATGCTTCTAAAAACCCTTGTCTTGTAGCAACTAAGGTTAAACTTTAAATAGAGACCTTTTAAACCCCAAATTTAGACTATAACTTTTTTTCAAAACTTGACTAGATAACAACCTTTTACCCCACGTGGTCTAAACCAATTTGAAAGAGCATGGGCTAAATATGGTTTTTAGTGGTTAAATCTCGCATGAAAGAATCGACAATTTGAATGTCCATCAAGATATCACTAAATTTAATACCATGCAATGTTTTAAATTTGATACCTAGGTGATAGTCAACTCATCTTGTGATACTTGGCCAACAATGGTTTAATCCATCACACAACACAAAGCACATTATTCTTGTGCTCCACCAAACCTTGCAAGGTCTAGAACCTTGAAAAACCTAGACGGGGTCATGAAAATATTACTTTAGTTGGGGTCTATGTACAATATGGCATACAAATCAATTTGACATGACATTACAATTGCAACAAAAGTATCAAATGAATGCATATTTACTTCAAGATTTAGTTTGCAAATTACCTTTATAATTAGTAGCACACAAGTTAGATCAATGATATTTTTTGCATCACAAAAGAAATTCAATATAACTAGCTTTGAAAATAAAATAAGACGTACTTAGAAGGAATGAACATTGAAATTCATCTTGCCTTTATGTTCCCTAGGTTCTTTAGAACCTTTGATTCTATCACCTCAACCAACTTAAGTGTATGTTTAAAGTGTTTATTGGGGGATGGCTATAATAGTACATGGCGTCAAACAAACTTTCAACTTGAGGATTGAACCCATCAATCTTCCTATTGATTCAAATCAAGGATGACATAATTTGCACAAATAAATTACATTGTTGTGCCATGCAATGAATGTCAACAATGTAAGGGTTGTGTTTGTCCATTAGTTAAACAATTACACTTGTTTTCAACCCTTGAATGTTGTTGCACCATTAACCCCAGAACACTAAAAGCTTGTTAGTAATAATAGGTATTGTCGAACCACCAAAAACAACAAAGGACAAAATATCATGGTAATTAGGTTATCAAATGTGGCTCCTTTTACAACTTTTTTTAATTTAGAAGGATTCACATGTTCTTCTAGTTTTCAATCACATAAACATGCACATAAATCCATCATTGATTGTCCAAAGTGGTGACAATTTATCACACATGATTGAGATGAATTTGGTGTTTTGCACAACCAAATTAATGCTTAAAAACCATTGTTTGCATAGCCTTTGCCATTTTCACCAATTAAAGTTTCTCTAACGATTGCTTGAGGTATTCACAATCCATAAGAAAAAGTTCTTTCAAATGTTCAAAATGAATCATGGGCCCACCATGATTCAACAAATGCAATATGGCAATGAATTGGATATATATGTATATAGCCAATTACTTCTTTGGTACCTCCATTGAGCACCATTTGCATGTAATTGAATCTAGACCCTAATGTGCATGGAAACTTTAATTCTTTCAATGTTGGCTATCATTTTATTGTAATTATCACTAATAACAATTTATGGGTGAGGTACTACAACTATCCTCCTCCTTAATTGTTTCTAGAGTCCATCCAATTTAGTTATTAAAAGTTTTTCTTTGTAACATCTGTACAAGAAAGAAGATTTTCTAGTGCAACACATGTGCATCTAGTTGTCAATATCCATTTAATAGGGTTGGCCCATGGGAATTTAATAATCCATGTGTTTTCAAAAGTTTGGCTTATATTTTATTTATTCTTTTTTTTCTTGGGTAGGTTTTTCATTGCCAAAAATCCTAGAATTAGATACATTTGAAGTGCGAATAAAACTCAACTTTTGGGTAAATGGTGGTTGCTTGATTATTAAATACAACATGGGGAGGTGAAACTTTTACAAAAAGTCTAAATGCCTGAAATATTTTGAGCTCAAGGTTTGAGAAATGTCATTGTGCACTAGAAGGAAATTAAGGTTTTAAAGTAAGTGAATGTATTTCAAAATCATTACAGCAAAACTTGCACCACCCAAATTCAAATGAATTCAAATTTCCAAGTGCATTTGAGTTTTTAAAAATGAAAATACTCATATATGATCCCCATTTTGAGTTAACAATTGAAGGCACAAAAGTTCAAATAATTGCACAAAATCTATTGAACTCTCACAAGCTTAAACACCACAAATTCTTGAACAAACAAAGTTGATGTAGCTTGTAAATACATTTAAATAGTTGCAACATTTCGAATCTCGACCACAGAAAGTCATTACATTACAAGAAACATTTAATGGAAAAAGAACACATCTTATAGTGCAACAATGTAAACTTTTATAAAAATGTCAACAACTTGGAGAATACATAACAATGTTAAAATCAAACCCCATTTAAACTCATGTTGATGTGCACATGAATTCTAGACAACCAATAAGTGGTTTCACATTAATGCAAAATCCTACTATGAGATAAAGGAATTAACCAACATAAGCTTGGAATGTTGTAGCAAACAAGGTCATTAGGATTACTACAAAGGTAAAATTTTAAACATAAAATTGTTGTAAGCAAAATTGAAGCAACAACATAGAGCATGCACCTAAAAGCAAAAACCTTCGAAGAACAAATGCAAGTCTACGACTTGGTTGTAACATTCCCAAATAAACAAAAACATTACAAGTTGTAATTACAATCTAATTTATGCTCATCATAAACACAATCTTTGGATTATGAATGATTTTATGTCACAAATTGGAGTTTAATAGGTTAAAGGTAATTGAAGTTGGGGGGAGAGGAGTGGTTTCCTCTATTTATACTTTTTTTGAGACCTAGATAAAAAAGGTGAAAGCACATTAAGGGGTAGAACTTGGGTTTAAGGTTTAGTACATTTTGTATTATTTTGGGGGCAAGTTTTCTTTCATTTTCTTTCATGTTTTGAGGAACATATAAAATTGATATTTGACACTAGGCCTATAACACGATTCTTGTTATCTTTCAAAAGAAAATAACTTTTCAACATTTTTTCAGTTTCACACACTTATGTGAAAATTTGAATCAAGAATTTCATCTAAATGTTTTTTTGTTAAATCACATGAATGGAACTCTTTGTATGGAATTGAAATGGTATAATCAAGTATTCATATCCAATATATGACTTGTTATTTCATCAAGTTTGGCAATTGTTTGAATGGTTTTCGAAATATATTTTCATTTTGAACTATAGTGTTATGAATATTATATTCTAAAAAATTATTTTGAAAACATTATTTTTTGGGTTTTGAACTATTTTATTATGAATACAATGAATTTTAAAAAAAATATTAACTTGGTGAAAGTTCAAACACATACAATTTTGAAATGTAGAGGTTGTAGGTTGTGACAACATTTTTTGTTCATTATAAGGTCTTTTCACCCAAAGCAACTTTCATGAAAGTTTCTATATGAATAGCCACCATCCAAAGAACATTTTCAAGCACCTTTAAATACATATTATGGATGAAAAATAAAAAGATGGATGAATTAAATCCATGAACATTAAAATATAATAATGAATTCTTATTTTAAAATTAATGATAAGATACTTGATATATGTTTTATGTTTGGGTACATTACAAAACGTTTTTTTATGACATTTTGGAGTGGTGATTTGTGATTATATTTGAAATTAAGGTAGTGCAAGTGGAATGGATTGGATTAACAAATAAAGGTGGCAATGAAGTGGATAGATTGTTCATCCATCCGTATACACATGGTAGAATATTTTGCCACATCAACAAAAATTCTATCCAATGTGACAAAGAATATTTTTGATATATTGCATCCACGTCATAAAAAAATGTTCAAAAATATTCCATTTTGTTCCTAGTCTCATGCTCACGAGCTCATGCTCATAGTCTCACAATATAACAATCATGCGAATAACATTATATACTTATGGAGTTGGTAGAAGCAAAAGGGGTGATTTTAAGTGAAATTGAATGGCCTCATCACAAATCACATTGCATTCGAAAGATGAACATAATGACAATGAACACATCCCTACAATTTTGTATAAGGATGTCGTTCAAAGTTTTGGCCTTTTGTCATCATTGCCATCAAATCCTTACTAACAATTTACTAGGTATTTTTAATGGCCTAAAAACAAGCATGGAAATCATATGCCATTTGCCCATTTTAAAGACTTGCAAAAAATTGATGATTAAGATGATGTCAAATATTGGTTTTTCAAATTTAAGAAATCATAAATTATTCTCACATGAACTTAAATGTAGATGAAGCTTTGGGAATTAACAAATTGTATTTGTAGAGCCATTTGCATCTAGAAGAAAACTAACTTTTAGGTAATATTTTCATTAGTGCTAGTGGGCCACCTATGTCATTGGCCCAAGTCTATTAAACCTCTTGTAAGGTCACTTTTCCCAATACTATTTTAATCATATCAAAGTGGGGTTAACTATAGAGTTTTGGTCGAACCCAACCTTTGAGAGGTTTCATAAGGGAAATTGAGGACACCTTGCACAACACAATTTCTCACTCCAGGAAAGGAGCCTTGACATCAATGCCTTTCCCTAGACGCAAGACACTCTAAATTCAATAGTTTTCACTTCACCAGTTTGAAAATTGTGAAATGACAAAGGTGCACATTGCCTTGTTGATGGCTTTTCAAAAAATACCAAAAGTGAAATGGGGGGACCTAACAAATTGTAGGGTCACATCCAAACAACAAACAAATACCTATCGTGAAATATTATTATGTTGAAACTCTTAGAAGTTAACACCATGATGTTAGGCATCATAATTGCACACGTTGTGGTGCCTGGTAAAAGCTGCAGCAATGCTGTATACATCCAGAAAAGAGTGTAATAAATATGATTTGACATCTGTTCAGTATTTCTGATTGGCCCATCATAATGATCGGTCCAGGTGGTTTGCTATTAGTAGTCCCCCCACCTATTTGCCATCCCAATTTCAGTTTTATGGAGGGTGGGGTTGCGAAAAATTATAAGAACTAAGATTCATGTGAAAAATATTTTTGCAGGGTCCCCTACTGAGCACCACCGCGGGAGATTCTCTTAGAGGGCTGTTTTATTACCTACCTACTAACAAACTTTCTCATTATTAGTTGGTAATAAAACAAGCAACTAAGCTAACCACCATGGTTAGAGCTAGGGAACTGGAAACCAACAGATAACTGTTTCCTGACCACTTACCATCCATCCTTCGTGGTTGAAGGGTGGGTGCCGGTTCTCTCTGGCCGGTGGAACAGGCCCTGGATGAACCCGTTATACCTAACGGAACGGCGGCTGGCCCTGCCATGCGTAAATCCTACGCGAATTTTCCGCCGTCCTTTTCTTCGCTTGCGCGTGGCCCATCAGTTTGTACCATCGTTACCGCCGACGGAAGTTTCGTAGTTCCCTTGGAATTTCCGTCACCCGTGCTCCGCACGGTCGGTCCCGTCCACACACCCAAAAAAATCGAGGTCTTGTCGAAATCGTCCACACACCCCCCGGAAAAACGAGGTCTCGTCGAAGTCGTTTCACACACGCAAAAGAATCGAGGTCTCGTCAAATTTGTTCGCACATTAAAAAAATTCGAGGTCTCGAAAATTCCAACACCTTTTTGGCAACTAATCTCCGACGGTAACCGCCTGAGGGCTGCTTCACCCGGTCTCGGACCCGGCCCCACACCCGCCGTGACTCGGGCAGATGGGCAGGAAACAACGTGATTCCGCTGTGTGTATAAAAAAACGCTCTTCGCACCCTTTCCTTCCCACAATCTCTTTCGTTCTCCTTTTTGTTGCTCTCTCGTTGCCCTAGTGCTCAAGGGTTTCGTCTTGCGTTGTCTCTTGTTAACGGCAAGCTTGTGTCGAGCGATCTGCTGTCGAGATTTCTTTTTCTGCTCATACCTTTCCTGATAATTTCTCGGTTTCGAAGTCTGTACGAGAGTATCTGAAGAGTGTTTTTCAAGATGCAGATCTTTGTCAAGACTTTGACGGGCAAGACTATCACCTTGGAGGTGGAGAGTTCCGATACCATCGACAATGTGAAAACGAAGATCCAGGATAAGGAGGGTATTCCTCCGGATCAGCAGCGGTTGATTTTTGCCGGGAAGCAATTGGAAGACGGGCGTACTTTGGCAGATTATAATATTCAGAAGGAGTCGACTCTCCACTTGGTGCTGCGTCTCAGAGGAGGCATGCAGATCTTCGTGAAGACGTTGACGGGGAAGACTATTACCTTAGAGGTGGAGAGTTCTGATACCATCGATAACGTGAAGACGAAGATCCAGGACAAGGAGGGTATTCCCCCTGATCAGCAGCGTCTTATCTTTGCGGGAAAGCAGTTGGAGGATGGTCGCACCCTTGCGGACTACAACATCCAGAAGGAGTCTACTCTGCATCTGGTTCTGCGTCTGAGAGGAGGCATGCAAATCTTCGTGAAGACCCTGACAGGTAAGACGATTACCTTGGAGGTGGAAAGCTCTGATACCATAGACAACGTCAAGACCAAGATCCAGGACAAAGAGGGCATCCCTCCTGATCAGCAACGCCTCATCTTTGCCGGCAAGCAGTTGGAAGATGGTCGCACTTTGGCGGACTACAACATCCAGAAGGAATCTACCCTTCATCTGGTGCTGCGTCTCAGAGGAGGTATGCAAATCTTTGTGAAGACGCTCACCGGTAAGACCATAACTCTGGAGGTGGAGAGCTCTGATACTATCGACAATGTGAAGACCAAGATTCAGGACAAGGAAGGTATCCCACCTGACCAGCAGCGTCTCATCTTCGCCGGTAAACAGCTGGAAGATGGGCGTACTTTGGCGGATTACAACATCCAGAAGGAGTCCACTTTGCATCTTGTGCTGCGACTTAGAGGTGGATTGTAATTGCCATCTTGTTGTGTGTTGCCAAATTGCTGATGGTCGGTACATGTTCTGAAGTTTGTTGACCAGACATATCGGTCTGTTGTAACCCTTGCAAGTTGCATGGTTCTTTTTCCAGGAACACTTGTTGCACGTTTTCACTGTGAAAAGTGACAGTACAGAATGTCCTGAATCAATAAATGCTATGTAATTTGCTGAAGGCTTCCTTTGTCATCAATCCTGGCTGGTTGGATATTGAATTTGGAGTGGGATGTTTCACTTTTCTGCTGTTTTCTCTTCAACGGGCATTGTGCTTAATGGGAAGCTCAAGTTTGTGTTATGTTTTGTGAACTTGCTTAAGGGATTTGAGAGGAGATTGTTGCTCAATTATAGTTGCACCTTGCAGTTCCATTCTACTTGACCTACTTGTAAAATAAATGTTTTTCCTCATCCTACTTGTAAAAGAATGGATTGTTTAACCAATTCCTACTTGTGAAACGATGTCCTTCTACTTGTGTGAAGCATTGTTCTTCTACTTGACTGACTTCTGAAGTGATTGTTTTATATGTGACCAACTTGTGAAGATATTGTTATTCAGTTCTGCCTGCAAAAAGGCTTAACTCAAGCATTCTTGCTTTTGAAGAGTGGTATAATTAGATGTGAAGCAATTCAATCTGTGTAGTTATGGGTCAATAATCAGACAATTGCTTCACAAGTGTCCAATTATTGGCAAACAAAAGGAACTGACTTATTCAACTGCAAGAAGAAAAACAGACATGGACATGTTTTTAATCAAACTTTGCAATCAAGTGATATTTCAATAATCTGCAGTGTGATGTTATAGGTTTAGCCATGTGGACACATGTATACTTGAAGTGGACAACCACTTTGGGTTCCTGGGTAAGGCAAAACTAGCATTTTTGTTTCGCCTTCACATGTATTGCAAAAATAGTTAGATCATCAAGTTCAGGAACTATCACCAAAAAAAGTTCGCTTCTGAAAGCATTTGGAAAATGGGTTTCTCTGGAAAGAAAGTATCAGTTCCCTGTTTCTCATGTTTATGAACCAAAGATGGAATGGCCGGATGCAATGACCAGAGCACTCAAAAAATCTCATGTAAACTTTTAACATAAAGGAACAGCACATGAAGCACAGATACTAATCTAACTACTGTGATCCAGTGGCCTACTATCCAAAGCTAAATCTCTTCCCAAAATCCCATACTGCATTTCTGTACATCTAGGATGTCAAGGTGAGGTGTCTCTGCATAACAGTGGCCAACACTTGAGCTGTGGTGAGAACTGAAATCCAGTGGTACCAACTTAATTGCTGTTTTATACATGAATTTCATGTCACTAACTTTATACATGAGATGACTACATTGGCATTGAAGAGCCAATCTAAGAACCTTTGTTCAACAACTACAGCTGAAAACAAAATCTCCAGTTCTTTGAGCTATCATTCATGGTTTAGAGAAACAATTTTTAAATGCCACAAGAAATGTACACTCAATGTCTGGAAGTAGCATTCATGAATTCTGCAAAAATCAAATGCGCCTGCTAATGGAAGTGTACTTTCAGAACAGTCCCAAAGTGAAACAGCCATCCTTAGCTGCCATAGATGGCAACATAGCTGGCATCACAGGCCTAGAAGTGAACAGCAGCTGAATCTTAAAACTGACAAGTTTGTTCCATGAAAGCAATGTGCTTGGTCAAAATTTACCTCAGTTGTGAATGGTTAACACAGCTCCACACTTGCCCAAGAGTAAAGCCCCTTCAAGAGTAAAGCCCCCTTCAGTACCTTGTACACATCAAGAGCCTGGACTGCATAAAGCCTAACCTCAAACAACACCACTAACCACACTATGCTTTTAGTGTACAAATGGCTATGCCTTTGCTTGATTAGCAATGGCTTCAAATCTTTTTTAAAGTTCAATTGTGTATTTTTCTCTCTGTTTGTCTCCTTTACACACGCACCAGGCACATTCCAGGAACTCAAGTAGCACCCATCATGGTGCCCGTTGGTATACAGCTCCTGGATGCATATCTTCAATGGAGTATATGTCCCTGAAGGTTCCCATCTCCCGGAAACCTTGCCAGCCCCTCCGCATGAGGAAGTTGCTAAAATCCTCATCAGAATACAGTGTTCTGTTCTCAGTGCTGCCTGTTGGGATCCCAGACTCATCATACAAGCACACCTTCACTAACAACCCTGGACGCAACAACCAAAGCCAAGAGAACAGATCAGTTTTCTCACAGTTCATGTGGATATTTTGCAACATTGAACAATTGAACATTTGCAATGCAATCACCACTATTCCTTGTCAATGAATGTTGTTTGATTGCCAAACAAATATCCTCTATTTATGAAAATACAGGAAGGGTACATGCCTGGGTCCAGATTGAGAGAATACTGGGTAGAGGCCATTTCCTGCCCCAAAGGCTGCACCACACCTTCATCATCCTCCAACCAAAATGGCCGCTTTGTCCGAAGGCCAAATGCATTTTTGATTGTCTCCTTGATTGACTCAAAAGGGCCATCCACTCTAATCTTCCGCATGAGATCCCCAAACTTTACTACAATAATCTTTGACTGGTGATCCTGACCTGCAACACTCACCAGATTGACCAATTGAAACTTTTTTGAAGTGTCTTGTTTCTTTAGCTAGTATCTCCTCACACTTCATTTGCTCCACCTCTTTGACAGACATATCAATATCTCATGAAAACAGTCACAGCAATGCATCAGGACAGATGCAGTTCATTTATTCCCCTCAAAAAAACAACTCACAGATCTAGGTTTAGGCTTGTGCATTAGGAAAATCAGAGAGACTTTTGCATGATGAGTACAGTTCTCATGAAGAAGCATACCCAAAATATCAGCTACATAAAATTACTACAACCAAGATCTGATTCACAAGCAAGTGCACCTAGCTGGAACAATTTGACAGAGGAAAGATTGTATGAACTCTTGGATTCCTTTCCTACATCCCAGTTTCCTTTTTCATGCAGGCAGCAAATGAATCCTCAGCACCTTCAACTCAAAGGTCTATTGAACAGTCTTATAGAATCAACTTGCAGCTCCACAGGTTGTAAGACATTTCCCTAAGAAGATCCTGCAGTACAGTCTCTATGAATGGATATAAGAATGCATTATATCTACTGCCAAAACCACAGTGCCCACACGTGGCTGGGATTGACTAAACAAAAATAGCTGTACAAATTTACCAGTAGCATTTGTTTCTCTCCAACTCCAAGATGGTGGAACCCCGTTTGGTGCAAAAGCTGGACCAATTCCATCACCTGATGAGAGGGTTGTTGGATGCCCATCATGGTCTAACTGATGCTCCAGATTCAGTCTGGGAGATCCTGCCATCACAAGCCCCATGCTGATGATCAAGTCTGTCTGCTCACAAACAACAGTCACTACCAGAAGGGGAAGAGCATAATGCCATCACAACTATGAAACCCGAAGTCCCTTCCAGCTACCATTAAAGACTCATTGAATACCAGCTGGTCATCTTGTAACTATGTCCAAGTAATAGTGGTTACCATGTCATGACAACCCACAACATGAGGATACATGTCCAGCACATTAGAGCTCCCTGATAAATGGAGCTGATGGAAATCAAAGATCATGATGAGATGGTGCTACAAAAAATGAAGTAAGATCAATATACTCAAAGGACGTAGAAATGGAGGGCAGCTCCATATCTTGGCACAAAAATCTTAGAATAATCACCCTCCCAATACATGCACAGAGATGGAGTTGTATGCTGAATTGTAAAGAGAAACAGAAGCACAGCTCCCAACCCAAAGAAAAAAAAACAACAACGAGTGCAGTCATGACCTTGTGAATGTCAATCAAAAGTATCAGACTGTCAGCTTCTTCACAAATGACAGTTGCTAGCTGCCATTACTCCCCACAGACTTCAGGTCAATGCATTCAATTGACCACCATCTGACAAGCTCCACAAACATATATGCTAATTTCCATCATGGGAAATAGGAACCAATAAACATCTCATTTGCCTAACATAAGACCCTCTCCATCTGATACAAGACCACAGGAAGAGGGGCCACCACAGAACCTATTGAGTAGCATACACTATGCAATTTTCATGGAGTGATTTTGATGGATTATGATCCAACAGACATGAGATTGCAGAAAAAAACTTCAGAATAACACTTTGAAGGTAATCATTATGTCTGTTCTGGCCAAACCAAAACACGTGCAACAAGAAAAGTGCAGGCATAATATTGTGAGTCTCACCCACAACATTATGATATGACATGTATGAACCTTAAGGATCATCACATAGGTCAACATTCTGCTGATAAAGACAGTTGTTCATACAGTGGACTACTCAATCACCTTGCAATAACCTAGCCTAGATCTCACAGCAAAATACCAACAACAGGGAGAAAAAGCTTTGAAGAGTATATGCAGCAGAATTCCAGCCATTAGAGACTTAAAACCTTTGCAATAAACCTAAAGAATAAAGATGAACAATGAGACAGAACAGAGTGATAAAGACCATGATGTACAGGGATGCCAAAAAGCATTAGCCAACAGTTTTGATTGATTTGCATTACCCAATGTCAAAAATGCAATACCGGTTATCCTAAACCCTAAACTGTCAGTGCTAGATACAGCATGCAGACTGAATGCCTATGAGATTGTAGACAGCATGTTGAAGGTAATGGTTGTGTGTCTGTTCTGACAAAACCAAAACAACCTCAACAAGAACTCAATGATACTGTAATGCACATTACAGTCTTGGTTTGCACTTCCATCTGTTTCTGTATTGTAATCTTGAAATCTTCTTGATGATGATGACTGGGTGAAATGTGCATCAAAAGTGTGATACATGTAAGAATTCCTCTCATCTTCACTCTGTCTGTACTTACCTTTGGTTGACAGATGCAACATGCCTGGCTTAGCAGGGCTTCGGTAGGGGATGGACTTGGCCCGCTCACCGAGAATCTCCTCCAAGTCTTTGTAAAATGCCACCTTGGATGTGCCCTTATCATGAGCCTTAGCTTTCTTGTACTCCTTCAGCAGATTTCGCCATTTGTCCGTGCACATTGTGGCGGAGCGATCATATCCATGCTCTTTCATTTTACGAGAGATTTGCTCCCACAGATGCTTGTTGCTTTTAGATGTGTTGAACAGACTTTCCATCTCCTTGCGATATGCTATCAACACTTTGATCTCATCCTGAATCCATGTTTCAGCCCTCTTTTTGGGTGTCTTGGTCTCTTGGTCCTCACCATCCCCAATAAGTAGTTGATGTGGTGATGCTGATATCTGTGTTGGTACGGTGCAACATAATTCAACACTACCTCAATCAATCAAGTTTATAAACTGGGTGCCGAGCTGCTCTCATATGTTGGCCAATGTGATTCCAGAAACTTCAAAAGAACCAAATTTACACCACTTCTGTCTTATACAAAAACCTCTCAAATTGCTTGAATAGTTGCCCATGCCTCCAACAGACACTCAGCCACCATACATTCCCCCAAATCACCCACAATGCTGCTGCTGCTATCTCTATCCCAACAATTTTCTCCCCCCCACCCCCCCACAGAAAAGAAACAAGCTCTTCAGACCTTATATCTTACAATTCCCCCCACCATAACAGAAAACTCCACCCATTGCAACCATGCCATAAAACCCTACCCATTGCAACCATGACGCCATTGAGTGCAAATCATGATGACGAAAATCCATCGATTGCAACTATGACAAAAAACCCACCGGTTGCAACAATGACAGAAACTGAAACCCCAAAAGGAAAAACAAAACAAACAAAGCAAAAAAAAAAAAACAAAACAAAACAAAAAACCCAACATAAAAGCTAAGTTTAGCAGTAGCAGGGAAAATTTGTACGTACCTGTTGTTGCTCTCGATCACCATCGACACTTCCACGCCACCGAGTCTCGCCTTCATACATATTTTAGGGTTTTTGGAAGGGGAGGGCGGGGGGGGAGAGGGGACGGAGAGGAGGAGGAGGAGGAGGAGGAGGAACGGGCGGGGAGGAGGGGGTAAAAAAAAAATTCCTGCGGACTTCAATTCCCAACCGAAGTCGCAGTGAAGACCATTTCCTAAACAACAAACAAAACAAAACAAAACAAAATGAATGTTTTAGCAAAGTCCTTTTGCAGCGTCCCTGGAAGTTATTGCGATTTTGTTTCTCCTCCTCCGAAGACGGGGAAAATTCTTTTCTCACCGCCAAAAGAAGAGTTTCAGAATTTGTGCGAAGAAATGGTTCTTGGTCGTTTGGTTCGTTTGTTTTCTTCACGTTTCTTGTTGCGCCCCTGTGAGTGAGTGGTCACTTTCAACTTACTAGTAAGTATGTATGTTGGAGGCCCTCCTCTTTTCCGCCCGGGTATGTATATATATACATATCTCTCTATATATATATATTATATGATTGGAATTTGGAGTGCTGTATATATCCGCCGGTTATATCTCTCACATTTGCATGCCTTACCTCTAGGGTCACAGCCTTTTATTTTTTTTTGGGTGGGGATTTTTGGGCAAATAATAGAGAGAGAGAGAGGAAAATTAAATTAAATTAATATATATATATATATATATAGAGAGAGAGAGAGAGAGAGAGAGAGAGAATTTATTTGTTGCAAGATACTCTTTTTTTAAAAAGAAATTATTTATCATATTTAGTCATGTTTTGAAAATATTTTGCCATTTGGTCACATATATATATATATATATATATATATATTGGAAGGTGAATTTCATCATTAAATATTATTTTAAATATTTCAAATGATTTTTTGAGAACATAATGAAGCTAGCCTAAGGTGTTAAAAAACCATCATAATTAATTAATTAATTATGGACTTTGATCTGAATAATATCACTTACTCATATGATAATATCATAATAGACTTTTGGAAGATCATGGAAAACAAAAAATAATCAAATTCTAAAAAATAATCAAATCATTTTTTTTGAAAAAAAAAAAAAAAAAAAAAAAAAAAAAAAAAAAAAAAAATTTTAAAAAAAAAAAAAATAAAAAAATAAAAAAAAAAAAAAAAAAAAAAAAAAAAAAAAAAAAAAAAAAAAA
>Ga0116231_10006137_pt1 | contig 23179 bp, 13 predicted proteins | sample S1TSphgellanicum_2_FD_89695 | JGI IMG/M metagenome (GOLD analysis project Ga0116231, IMG submission 89695) | Host-associated microbial communities from peat moss isolated from Minnesota, USA - S1T2_Fd - Sphagnum magellanicum MG | ecosystem: Host-associated > Plants > Peat moss > Unclassified...
ACATCCAAATGGCTATTTTTCCCGGGACTCCCGAGTGGGAGTCCCGAAATCGCGCCAAATGGGACTCCCAGGACTTTGGAGCCCCATAACTTTGCGAGCAGACCTCGGATCGCGATGCGGTCTAAAGCAAAGTTGTAGATCTCGTCGAGACCTTTCCAACGGTATGTCGCACGTTCTCTGCAGCCAAGTATTTCGGGTCGATTCCCGACTTTTAATGGTCGGGAGTCAAAACTGGCAAACTCCCGGGAATTCGACTCCCAACACTTCTTTTGGCCATAACTTGTGTTTCAGATGTCCAAATGAGCAATGCGAGCCCATTTTAGATATTTACGTTTTAACAGCTTTCTAATGATATAAAGAACGCCACAAGAAATTCAGGTTTGACCCCTGCAATTTCTCTCTGAAGTTTCAGGAGTCCACCGGGACTCCATCTCCCAAAGTGGGAGTTGCCTAAGGAGTGTGAGTGTTCACTCCCTCACACTCCCTCACACTTTCTTACACTCCCGGGAGTGTGATGTGACTCCCGGGCTTTCTCTTGCCTTGACTCCCGGGCTTGCTCTTGCCTTAGCTCTCGGGCTTCCTCTTGCCTTAGCTCCCGAGCTTCCTCTTGCCTTATCTCCCAGGCTTCCTCTTGGCCCGCAACCTTACAACCCCTTTGTCTTTGGTCCCGGGCCCAAAGCTAGGGTTGCGACATCATCACAAATCCCCCATGTTCCAAATGCTACAATTCCATTCTTGTTGTGGTTGATTGGTTGACAAAGATGGTGCATTTTATTCCAACCACCAAGACCATGACAATTAAAAATACTATAATTTTTTTTTTAACAATATATATAGGTATCATGGCTTGCCATTAGACATTGTTTTAAATCATGGATCTCAATTCATATCCACATTTTGGAAGGGAATATCCAAGTTTTTAGGGGTCCAAATCAATATTTATTTGACCAATCGTCCTCAAATAGATGGATAAACCAAAGGGTGAATCAAGTATTGGAACAATGCCTTTGATGTACGATGATCAATTACCATCAAGATGATGGGGTTGACCTTGTGCCTTTGGCCAAATTTGCACATAACAATACATATCATTCATCATTTAGTCAAATTCCATTTTTACAAACTATGGAAGACACCTTAAGTTCATTTTGGCAATGAGTGGGACAAATAATCTGATTGGAGATCTTAGTAAAAGGCTAAATAACTTTTGAGGCAAATTGATTATGATTGATTTCATGATCAATTTGGTTAGATTGGAGGGTATAAACACATTATGCATAGTCATGTTAACTAACTTTCAAGGCAATCAAAAAAATATAACCTTGGTTACATTTCAAGAGGTTCAAGAATAATTAAAAAAACAAACTAATTGTCATCATAGTCAACATCTAAATTGTAAAATTGGAAATCAAGTCTTGATGCAATATACCTTTGGTTACATTGTAAGAGATTGAAAAACAATATAAAAAACAAGTTAACTATCATCATAGTCAATATCTAAACTATAAAATTGGAAATCAAGTCTAGGTATTTTATTGAAATCTATAATTTATAAGGCCTTCAAAGAAATTAGATTACCAACAACTTGCACCATTTCATATTATTGACCGAGTAAACTTAATTGCATTCCAATTACAATTTTTCAAATCAACAAAAATCCATTTAGTATTTCATGTTTTAGTTTTTGAACCTTTTCATGAATCTACCATTCCTAAAAAATATATCCAACCACTTCCATGTACTAATTGAAATGGATGGTGAAGAAGAATTTGAGGTTGAAGAAATCTTGAATTTTTGATTTTTTTATAGGGCAAATTCATCTATGTGGTGATGTTTCCTAAATTTTACAATGCAATAGTTGCATTATAGAAGGTTATGACTTATGCATTCTTTAACCTTTTGCACAAATTTATGTCAGTGTTTATTGATGATTTGAGCACCCAAACATCCAAGGTCGATGATATTGCCATGTTAAGGTTATGTTTTGATCAATGTCATTGCGTTGTTATGACATAACTTTACATCCAAAAATAATCCATCTGATTGTAGAACATGGTGTTTTGCTTTTATGTGATGTCGAAGGAAGGTAAGGAGCTTGATTTAGAAAAGATAAAGGTCATTGTGAGGCTTCAACTCCCAAGTGATATAAAAGGCACGTATAGAATCTTTGGCTACATTGGATGGTATAGGCACATTATGCATGATTATGCAAATGCAATGAATCCTTTGACCAATCTCACAAAGAAAGGTGTCACTTACAATTGAACCTTTGAATGTCAAAAAGGTTTGTGTGCTTTGAAGGCCTAATTGAAAAGTTATTTTTGTTTCACTCTTCCCAAAGGGGATTTGCCTTTCCATGTCCATTGTATGTCTCAAATGTTGTAGTAGGTAATGTGTAATGTCATCCTATTGGTGAAAACCATAGGGATTATGTTGGTGCCTTTTTTAGTAAACAATTCATTATTACTAATAAAAAATATTCCACCACTAAACATGAATTTTTACCATGGTTTTCAATCTTTAAAGAATTCAACATTATTTGTTGTTGAATCCAATAGTTTTTTTTCTTGATCACATCACCTTTAAGTATTTGGTGAACACGCTTAATTTTAATGGTAGGCTAGTTTGTTGGATCCTTCTTTTGGATGAATTTGATTACATGATGGAATCACAACAAGATATTTTTAATTCTATGATTCCATATATGACTAATTTTGTAGCGATATCGAACATTATATTACTAAAGGCCCTTAGTTGTAATGGACAAGTACTAAGGACAAGAAATCATTGAGTGTTCAATGTGGCACTTTTCATCCTATAATCATTAAGGACAAGTCCTAACGATACTACAAAAACAAATTGTTTTAAATAGAAAATCTAATCAAGAATTTGGACATGTGTAAAAAATACCATCTTACCAATATGGACAAGTCAATTTAGACTTATCCTACATGACTAAGGTGGTCATTTTGACTAATAGACTATTGGATTATTTGACTGGTCATTTTGATTATATTGGATAATGAACCATTTGACTAGTCAAATTTCTATCCAATTTTTTTTCTAGATTATTACCCCAAAAAAATTGTGTAGGTAGGTCTAGGTAGGTAGGTTGTATATTGGTTTAGGTAGGTTGTAAAAAAATAAGTAAATAGGTGGTAACCTACCTAGCTTAACCTAGATTATCTAACCTTTTAATTTAACCTAATATAACCTAACATACCTACCCTAAACCTTTAAACATGTATATAGGTTATAAGTATTATACATTGAACCCTTCACTTCCCTAATGATAAATCAAGTCCTTACCAATGGACTACACCTTCCAAAGTTGACAAAACTTGTCAACTTTTTTATTTCACTTATTTATTTCACATCATTAGTTATGTAAATAAATAAGAAAGTTAGGTAATTAGTAGGTAGGTTACATGATGTTTGGTAAGTAGAAAGGTGGGTAAATGGGTAGGTATGTAAGTAAATAAATTGGTATGTAGGTAGGCCTAGGCTATTGCCTAACCTAATTAGTAATTATTTTAACCACTTAGGTAGCATAGGATGTCCCATTTGACTAAAACACCATTGTCCATCTTGACTAAGGATGTCATTTTGCTTTGTCCAACTTGACTAGATGTTCCATTTGACATATAGTCAAATAGGTCACTTTAGTCAAGTTTACTAGTAAAAAATACACATGTCATTCAAAACTTGGGCTTGTAGTCAAAATGTACATGTCCACTCATAAAAAAGGATTTGTTAATCAATTTGAACCTTTTGAAAAACCATGAATTGTAATAGTGTAGATGATAAGTCATATATAATGTTAAGGTGTTATATAATGAATGATTAGAATATGATGGGGTTCAAACACTGGATCATTTGATTATTTGAATTTATACTTAGATTTTTTAAAAATTAGATTATTGTTTTTAAAAAATTAATAGGTAGGTAGGTAAGTAGTAACTAATTTAACCTACCTAACTTGACATATGTAACCTACTTACCTAATTACATTAATTTACCTTATTTACCCTACCCTTTTAAAAATGCACATAGGTTGCAAGTATAGGAATTGAAACTTTCATCTTCGCAATGATAAACCAAGTATTTACCAATGGTTTACAACATCAAAAGATGTCCAATTTTGTTAAGGTTTTTATTTCACATGTTTATTCCATATCATTACAACACTATGAGGAAGGTAATAGACAAGTTGTAGGATGATAGGTGGGAGGTAGGTAGGTTATAAGAATATGAAATTAAAGGTAGGTGAGTAATTAGGTAGGTTGACAAAGTAGGTAGGTGGGTGAGTGGGTAGGTAAGTAGGTGTGTAGGTAAAGAAGTAGGTTGATAGATAGGTGGGTGGGTAAATAAATAAGTAGGTATGTAGGTAGGTGGGGGGTAGGGTTGTCTATGTTCGTATCAAATAACTTTTAATCATTTGAAAATCATTGTAATGACAATTGGACTTCCATGTCATTTTGTCATTAATCATGAATGCCATATAGATGAAATAAAAATGATTAAAATTGAGACCTTCCATTTTATTACCACTTCATCATCTATTAGTCACATGCCCCACTAATATATGACATGATTTTTTACACAGTATCACACATATAGTCATTTAACATTTGTTGTCATAGATTTCTTGGTTGCAAAGAACAAAATTCCTTTTAGTGAATACAAATTAAGTCACATGCATGCATAACAAATTGACCATTTGTCAAAGCTTTCAAAAGAACTATATTTTGTACCCCTAAAAAATGACCTACATGACACAACTTGTTTATAATCAATGTTGTTCCTGCAACAATATAATCATATTTTTGACTTTTTGAACATTCAACAAATGCCATTAGTATTGTCTAAAAATGAATGTTGCAAGATTCATGTAAATAGTAGTCATTTTGACTTGTATTTTATTTTATTTTTTATCAAAGGAATGTTAATGGATTTTTTAGGATAGTTTATTAAAATGTTCCTTCCATTTTGGAAGCTTACCATGATAATGCATGCGATGGCCATTGTTGTAAATGGTGGATGGCACAAAAAGCCTTGCAATTTTGTTATTTTTGGCTAGCAATGTTAGTTGATGTTCATAGTCATGCCCACTATTGTGATGTTTATCAATGTTATGCACAAAATGACTTTCATCTATGGAATTATCATTGCACTTGTCCTTGCCATCAATGCCCTTTGAAAAATGGGGTATGAATTTCATTGGTCTAGTTTATTTTAGTTTGTCTATAGGCATGAAATACATCATTGTGGCCACCAAATACTCACAAAATGGGTAGAGGCCAAGCCAATTAAAGTTGATAATGTCAAGGTCATGACCATATTCTTGTATAAAGTATGAAAATGTCATAATTACATGGTTTGATTGTCCCAAAATCCTCATTAATGATGGGGTAAACATTTTTTGAATGAAACCATCAAAGACATGATTAATGTTTTCTATATCAACCATTTAGAAACAACACCTTATCATCCCCAAACTAATTGTTAAATCAAATGTGTGAACCAAACTTTGGTGTGTATTTTGTAGAAAATGAAACATGATTCCAAAAAAAATTAGGATTCTAAATCGATAATAGCTTTATGGGTTTATAGGAACACTTATAAGGTCACCCCATGTGCTACACCATTCTCCTTTGTTTATGGCATTAACGTTATGTTGTTTATTGAGTTTGAAGTTCCTTCATGTCATATTGCCATTGATGAAAGATTGGATGAGTCATAAGTTTTAACAACAAACTTGAATGGTTGGAAAGGTTAAATGAAACTAGGTGTTTTAATGTTCAACATGTTGAAACTATGCGACATAGGCACAAGGTCCAGTTTGACAAAAGGCATAAGCCTTGAGCTTTAACATTAGGCATGTTGGTGATGTTACAAGATGCAAGGAAGTTAAAATTTAAAGGGAAATTTGATGCATTATGGTTAGGCCCATATGTTGTCAAGGAAGTTTTTATTAATAATTTGGTCCAATTACATAGTTCGGGTGCAATCATAATCAAATGAGCCAGAAACCATGGTTGGATGACTAAAAAACTATCAATTTTTTCAAACACATTTATGTAATGCCATTTTAATGTCATGTTGATCAAGGAAATTTGTGCTAAATGATTTATATGAATTTTGGAGAATTCAAAAAATCCAATTAATTTAATAAATTGAATTTTGGTTTTAGTAAAGGACTTTTGAACTTTAACACCCCAAAATTAGTTTTATGAAACACTAGGTTAAGGAATTTTTAATAAATTTTTTTTGATGAGATTTTTTTGAAATCATGATAACCTACCATCCACATATGAAAGCACTCATAATATAAAAATTGCGATACTTGAAATTTTTAGAAATTAAAAATATAATTTCAAAAATTTCAAGTTTCAAGAATCATTTGCTAGATGTAAATGGGTCATAATGTGTATGACATATGAAAAAGTATTGGCTTGTGATACAGAAAACTATATTTAAAAATAGTTATCATATTTTAATATGATTTGAAATTATGATAATTTCTCAAGACAAAACATAGAATATGGCAAAATTTGTACACTTTCTAAAAATACATACTTATTGAAAAAGAGTTAACACAAGTAATGTAATTTATTGGGAAAAAGTTCAATATTTGAAAAAACATCTTGCAAAAAAATCCTTTCTATGAAAAAGTCAAAATGTTCAAATAGGGCCCATTTGTGGTCGAGTCCTTTATCATCTTTGACTCATTTGATTATGATTGCACCCATTTGGAAAATTCTAACTTTTTGACCCATACCAATGTTGGTTGTTTCAAGGAATACAACTTGTCATGTATGTAAGTTTGGCATGTATTTGTGAAGAAGTGGATTTATTTTTATGGTTGTCCTTGTTTAGGTTTAAAATTCTTTAGCTTCAATCATCTTCCAACAATAGTTGTCAATGAAAATCATGTGAGGATCTTAGGTTCAAGGCATATGTGAAAACGTTGAAGGAATTTCATTAAAAAATAAAACATAAGAATGTGATTCAAGGAAGGAGGTTTTTTAAATCTTTAAAAATCTTTAAGCCTTTTTAATTTTAGTACGTCCATCCCAATTGGTAGCTTAAATATTTGAATCATGGGATTATATGTTAGTGGTTTGGGGTTCAAACTCATAAAATGTAGTTAGTGTTATCCATTAAGTTAATGATTAGAACAAGAAGTATTGGCTACTACCATATATGGGATATGTAGAGTTGAAGATCTTACACATTGAAGTTCTAATTTAATTACTTTTAGAACCTTTCCCCTTTCATCACATATTTTAATCATAGTCACCTAGTAGATCCAAACCATTAAAGGGCATATTTGAGTTTTTACATTCCATCCACCTTCAAGGGGTTTATATTTCTTAGTTTAAATCCATTCCATTCGAAGAGGAAGGTAGTTTTGAAATATATTTTTTTGTTATAGGCTCAAACTTGTTTCATAAAGGGAAAGTAAGGTGTTACATTTCTTCTCAATATAATTTAAGCTCGCTTCGACAAAGAAGGATGGGTTTTACCATCTTTTATCTACATGCCCAAGCTTATTGCATTAGGGCATACATTTTCCTTTGGATCTTTTACCTCACTGTATTTCATGGACAAAGACACTTGCATAACTAAAGATGATGGATATGTTTTAACTTAACAATTACCCTAGATGATCACCTTGTGTGAACCCTACCAACACCATTAATGCCTATTAAGTCTCACTATATTGGTATTTTGATAACATTAATAATTAAAAGCGAGTAAAGGTAGCACTTAATAATTATTTTGGGTCAAAGCCATTTTAGTAGTTTAAACCTTTGATGGACCTTTTAATTTTATATTTGGGTTAATTAGTCAATCTTAAGGGTTGGAATTTTTTACTTTTGTAATGGAATGTAAAATATTGTCCTTTTAACATGTGTAAAGTTAAGCCCAAATAAACATGGAAATTAAACATTTTAAGAAGCCACATAACACAAATAAAAACATTAGTTAGAACCATTCGAAACTTTAGAAATAGAACTTCCAAATGCAATTTACTTGAAACCAAGTAATAGTATGGGGGAACACAATCAAGTTTGTTGCTAGTAATTAGAAGTTTTAAAATACAAAAGGTTCCGCACAAGAAACCAAGCTTCTTTAGACTTTGTGTGCAATCTAAAGAAAGTCCTTTCCTAAACTCCTTAATTATCTTTAGAACAGTAGTTAATTATAGTACATTAGTATTTCCCCTTCGTCAATTATCTTAGATTCCTAAGAATTAAAAAAATATCAAATAATATTAGGAAAATATTAAACATTTCATATAGGTGTTAGATGGTTAATTGGGCCTTCTAGCCAACAATAGTGGCTACAACTAAGGTTTAACAACCAAGAAATGATGATAACATGATGGTTGGTGAAACAACCTTTAAACAACGCTTCAATTTCATTTGTAGAAGGGGATTCAACTTCCAAAAGTTAGGGATCGCATTGATATGGTGCATTGGCAAAGGAGACCTACATGAAAATCACAAGAATAGTTTCACAATTAACATTAGTTTCCATATGGTTACTTTGGTAAAAGTTGGAATTTCGCTTGAGATGTGGGGGGTGACTTTTTTAGTTTCTAATCCTCCATACTTGCAAAATCAAAGTACTTGAATTCAAATTTGGGATGTTGACTATCTAACTGTCACATCTTTATAAGTTCATTATATCTAGATTTAAGGGAGGTGGCCTAACCTTTAGTTAAAATTTTTATAAAAAAATTATATCCTAAGCTTAAGCATAAGAACCCCTTGAATACATCTCCATGATTTGAAGGGACAAACTATGTAATGAAAAAAATATTAACATTAGAATATAAGTCTAATGAGGTTAAAATTAGGCAAATTAATTACTTAGAAAGGTCTAGGATAAACTTAGATTCATGTGTAAGATTTTTAGTGCTACAGAACCAATTGTTTGTGATGTATAGGATTTGACACACATTCACGTGTTCTAAGGTTATTGTGGTTCAACATGGATGATAATAACTAGACCATGATCAAGTAGAATACTTAAAATCCAATAAAAAACTTATACAATTAAAACCTTAACCCACTATGAAAAAAAGAGTGTTTTGCAATTGGGCTTACATGACCATTTGCAACTCATTGTATTTCTACACCCATGAGTGCTATTGGACAAGTTGCATGAATTGCAAGAAATGCAACTCATTCTATATACAATCTCACTTTAGTGCAACTTAGTCGCAACAACTCCTTTTCAGTTTTATTACGTAACTACATAACCATAAGTAGGTAAGTTGGTAGCTCTTACATACCAACCTACCTATTTACTTAGGTAGACAAATAGGTAGGAAGGTAAAAGGATAGGTGAACTAAAGAATAACCACATAATTTTTTTAATTTTGTTTTGTATTTTTCCTTTAGGGTTAAGCTTTTGTGTTCATCCCAACATGACACATGTATTTTAATGTGAGAATGCAAGAAAAGATGCCTCCTTTATATAGTTTGTGGATGAGATCTTGAAAACAAAACATATGGGTTAAATATTTTAATTGTAGCCTAATTACAATTGAGTTAAAACTACAAAAAAAATTTGTGTTTGATTTTAATTTTTTAATTAATCTAAAATGTATAATTAATCATTTGACATAATTATTTGAATTAAATATCTGATAATTAATTATTTAGATTGATTTTTTGAATTAATTAATATAACTTAGATAATTAGTTAGTTAGTTAGTTCAAATAATTAATTATCAAAATAATTATTTTCATAATTGATGATCTGAAATCAAATAAAATTTAGTAATTAATCACTTAAATTTGTAAATTAAAAAAATTAATTAAAAAAATTTAAATATCTAGTAAATTAGTGAATTTAATTAATTAGCTATAAGGTAATTAATTATCTGATTTTAGATATTTATTTATTTAATATCTGAATTAACTAAAAAATTATTTAAAGTTGACTAAATAATTCATATAATTTTAAAATTATTTAGTTTAATTAATCAAGTCATAACAATTAAATGTATTACATATTAATTATTAATTAATGAGTTATTAACAACTAGTGGTATCTAGGTCGCCACGCAATGGTATAGTTATGGCACAATAGTGGAACAATAATTGGCAACTAGTAGTATAGTGGCCATTTAGTGGTAACATAGTGGTTAACCAACTACATGAACAAACTTAATAGTTGAAAACCAATTACAAAGTTTGTGTTTTATGGATAGTGGGAATGCAAACACATGGCACAATCACATGTATGAAAGTTGTACACTAATTGCAAAAAAATGTTGTTCAATGTGTAGCTTGTTTTTAATAGTCTTAATTTAGTTGCACATTACAACTATAATGCAACTTCTCGAAAAATCAAATGTAGTTGTAGATTACATGCATAAATACGGTGTGTATAAATTATTGTATATAAATCACATTTAGAATTATGGTGCAACTACCAAACAACCAGTTTATTTTTTGACATGAAAATTTATTTATTAAATCACCATATTTATAAAACGTAGTGTTGCACTTTGAGGGACGTAGTTGCAACACAATTGTATTTTAGTGGTTTTTGAATTCTAGTTGCAGGGCAATGTGGCCTCTATGGACATGATTTCTCATAATGGCCATGGCTAAAGTTTATAAGGAAAGGATGAAGTAAATAGTCACACCTTTTGGTAAAAGGTGTTAATTTATTTGTAAAAGGAAAAAATTGTGAAGTTAAAAGGTTAATTTTCCACTTGGGATGAGGAGGATCATCCCTTGTGGGTGAGTTTTTTAAAACCAAATCTTTAAAGACAAGGCTTAATCTTACTCATAAAAATATCAAGATCAAGGAAAGAGGTGATGAAATGAAAGGAAGTAGTCAAATAGGATGAAAAGCTTAAAAATTATCCCAAGTCATCTAGTATCATTCTAATGTTGATTGGTGGGGAAGAAGTAGTGAAATAATATTGAATTTTTAATTGCTTGGGAGAATACTTATCCTTGAGGGATTGGAAGAAAAGGAGGATGAATAACTTTCTTCAATTTTCATTGGATTAAGGAAGGAAGACTCCCATCATGGAAAATAGAGGAGATCATCATCAAGTTTAGGGGTGGAATTGGCTTTTAAGGGGGAAAACTTAGGAAAAGATAAGGAAGTTTGTTAAGAATTCTAGATTTTTGTTTGGATGTCTATTAATGAGGTTTTCAAATATTTCAACCATTAATGGATATCAATGAATGTGTATGTTGTATAAAGATGGAGGAGAATGTTGATTTTACTAAGTTTGGAAAAGGCCTTGGGAGTGGTAGGTTAGCCTAATAGCTTCTTCATGGCCATTCTTGATGCATGCTGAAGTTTGAATGTGTGATTAAACTAATATAAGAGAGAAAATGGTATGTTTTGGTGTGGATGTTGTGGTTGTGTTTCAAGGCAAACATAAAGGCATGTTTTCACAATTAAAGGACGTGGAAGTGTTTCACATGGTTGGTGTTCATTGTGTTGCACATAGAACCAATCTTGTAATTAAAATTCTTTCATCTTTCCCCATGGTTTCTAGGAGTGAAGGTTGGTTGCAAAACCTACATGCATGTTTTAGTTAATCTCCTAGACAAACATTGGAGTTGTAGAAGCTTGCTAAGGTCTTGGATACAAAGGGGTTGAAATTTTTTCAAAATGTTAACACATGTTGGTTGAACTTATTGTCACCAAAAAAAATATTGTTGTAAGAATATTGTGCTTTGACATGGTCTACATGTTTTAAGAAACAAAAACATCTTTGGCAACTAAGACAAACTTGAAAATCCTTTTTGATGTTGACATCATGTTGGTGTTACATTCTTTGATGCCATTTTTTCACATCATGCATGTGTCGATCAAATTTGTTCAAATGAGGGATGTTTATATTTGTGATTTTGTGATTGCCATGAAATTAACCCAAATGGGATTTTATCAATTGTACATAGATCCTTTGGTGAAATACTTGGATAATGATTTCATGTCATTCAACAATGTTTTTGACCAAACCTCTGATTAGACTAAACTTTAGTGATTGACAAACTTAACAAATAGGGGTTAAGTTTTCAGTTTACTATTTTTTTAATCATCAATATTTGTTGCATATAAGAAGTATAACTATAAAAAATTTCTTGCCAATTTTTAAGGTTTCTATTTAAATGGTTGCGAATTGGGTGAGGGCACAATGCACAAAATTTGCAAAAGGTTTGACGAATGAATTGGTGATGTGTTTCCCTAATTAAGATCTTATGAATGTTTTAGGCGTTAAATTTATCCTTAATATTGGGTACAACTTGAAGTTGATAATATTTTTCCCATGCATCTATCTACTTGGGCTCTACATTGCTACACATTGTTAGTGATGATTTTCATTCTTATTATGTTTCCATACGATTATCAATAATTCATCATTATTTATGTCAATGTTAAATTTAATTTCAATTAATATAAATATCATGGACATGAAAATGCACATGTTAATTTGTTTTTTCATATCCATGTTGGTGGGTAAAGAAAGGGGTGAAATAGTTATAAAGATAAAAGATAGTTATTAGGATAATAATGAGGTAGTTATATATATAAAAGGTAGTTATTAGGAAGGAAGTGAGGTAGTTAGGATTGGAAATGGAGTAGATATTATTGGAAATGTCTCTAGAATTGTCCAAGGATGACCATACAAAGGATTATGCAAAATCAATAAAGAACCTACAAAAGATTATAAAAACCAACCATACACCGGTTCCTCAAGATTTTTGTCATTGGAAATTTGAAATATGATTTTGATGTCTTTAAATTAATGGAGCCTAATGGGTTCTTGCTACCTTCTTTGTCGAATTTTCAAACCTTGGGTCCATGCAACCATTATGTTCAAAGTAGTTATGTTGCACAACTTTGCAACAGTTTTGGAGTTAGACAAAATGGTGATGAATATTGTCATTTGGTTGTGGTAGACTATTGAGATTTTATTAGTGTTAAAGCAAAAAAGTTCAAAGTTCATTAACATGCTTGAGATTGCATCTTATCAACTTATGGGGTTTGTGGAAGATGAATGGACTTTTAACACCCTTGGGTTTATGAAATTCAACCTTCACAATTGTCTCCCTATGCACTTGGACTTGACTATCCATATACTTTCATAACAATTCTATACATTGGAAAGTTTCCTATATGTCCAAGCTATACACACATGGAAGGATAAGAAAACTAGATATTGATGTAAATATTAATGCATTTTTTCCAAGGGGGTTGTTGTTGGTAGCTTTGCAAGCATTTCCTAACATAGTCATCTCCAAGCTCTCACCTTGAGGCTTGACTTGTGTCTTGTTCTGTGTAGGCCAAGCTTGTTATGCCATTTTGATGTTTTTGTTTACATTCATGTTTCATGATTAATTTAGATATTGTTGTGAAATGTGTTGTGTAATTGTCAACATGGTTGTAAGCTGTAATTGTTTAGGTTGCGTGGGGGTGTGGTTGGGTTGGACACTTTTGTTGCAATGGGTAAAGTTTTTCATTCTTTTATGAAAAATTGAGCTTTGCAAGTGACTTATTATTAAGCAAAATTATTCTTCATTCATATCATGTTTTTGCTTTTGTAATTTAGTGCATTGCCAAAAATTGACTAAGTAATCTCTTGTGTTACCAACAAAATAAATCCATAATTTGAAGTGTTTGCCAAATTAACTTATATACTTGGACAAGAGTAATGTTGTTGCCCAAGGTTCCAAACTAAGAAAAATCCTCTAGTTTTTGTCTCCCCCTCTTTCCTCATATGATCCTAATCCCATATGATTCCTAATAATATCATTACTTATTGATTATAGTATAGATAGCATGAACATGAAAAGACATATATGAATTTATGCCTTTTCATATCGATGCACGAGAGTAGGCAAAAGAAGTGAGGTAGTTGGGCTTGGAAGAGAGGTAGGTATGAATGGCATGGATAGACAAACAACATTCCTTTTATAATAGAAGATTTGTAGTATTGAAGATTTGACCTAGAGTATATTTACATACAATAACATGATAGTTTTTTTTGGGGGTGAAATATTTGTAAATCTTTATTTTGGAAAAAAATCCAATGCAAAAAGGGTACAAAGGATTATTTTTAGAAAAATAGGCCCAAGTGACCACATTTTGAGGAAAAAAATTCAAAACTTTCCATATTAAAAAATAGGTTCCTAGAGGTAGCCAAAACATGGTAGGATTCTGAAAAATTGTCTACTTTCCTCTCTGACATGTAGCCAAATTTGGCTCATTCCTCGTGTGAATGATTGCCACTCCACATACCTCACAAGTTGAAAACCAAAACCCTGCACCACATGTTTTTTTTTTTGTGGCTATTTTGGGACACTTCTATGCCAAGTTTTTGTGTGTTAAGGTTTTCCATTTTCATGGAATAACTAATTTCGATCAATCTCACATGGGATTCCTTTCTAGCATTTTTGTGTCCATAGTTCAAACCAATGTTGGTTAGTTTCAGGCTTTGGTTAGGTTTTGACCTAGTCTTGAACCTCCGGAAAGGAAGAGAGGGGGGGGGAGGTGGGAGGAGGGTGGGGTTATGCTTTTGTAAGAACCAAAACCGAATCATGCGACCAATTAAATCATAAATTCCGTGGCACTTGGTTGTGTATTGTAGGTGAGATTGACTTGATTAATTACTCCAACATGGGTTGAAATTTATTTTTGAAAAACATAAACTAACTTATAACATTTTTTGTGGGGTGAAATTTTGAATCATGGTGACCGAAAAAACACAAAAAGAAAAAAGAAAAAAGAAAAAGGGTAGTGAGATACATAGAAAGGATTGTTTTTGGCAAAAATGGGTCTGAAGTCGCCATATTTCATGGAATTTTTTTTGGGGGAAATTGCCAGATTTAGACAATAAGTTCCAGCATGTCATCAAAATATAGTAGGATTCCTAAATTCTACTTTCCTCTTTGACATGTAGCCAAATATGGCTACCGTCTACCACCAACTTCACAAAATTGAAAAAGAAAAACCTTGGAACTAAGGTGGTTAGGAATTTGCAAAAGCCTCCTCAAAAGTTCACCTAAGGTTTAATCAAATTAGGAAAATGAGCCAAACCAGACTCAAGTTCCATCAAGTTAACAAAAATTACTCAAAACCCCAACTGAAGAAGGTTCTCTTTGCCTAATATTCCATCAAACTAAAGATTAGGTACTTCTCAAACTGGAATTTTAATTGGGCTAAAGGGAAGCACGTCCACAATACCATATTGGAGAGCTTATACCAAATAGAAGCTTTATACTTGGGTGTATCCCTTTCTTGTCAAGGGCCAATCAAAGTGAGTCATTGCAAATAAAACTTTGGGATGCACTCACAACTAATTAATATGGATTGCAAATAGGTATAGCCATTAAGAGTATATATAATATACGCTTACATTTGCACCCCAAAACATTTGTAGATCATGAGCCCCATGATCATAGGAGGGGAAGGATTTTCATGCCTACTTATAGGCATAGGATCCCTCCTCCCACTCTTAAGGAGTAGGCATAAGAGCCCTCCTCGTCTTTAGGAATGATATTTAAAACGTTCAAGTGCCCTCCAAATACACTTAGGATATTTCTTCAAGTGCTTTTACACGTAGGGTAAAACTCAAAGGTGGTGTCATTCCGAAAATGAGCAGCCTAGGACAAGGTGGTAGGTGACTCCGACCCCGTATTTTGGGAATGTCCGTTGCCCTTGGGTGTTACCCACTATAAAACAAATGAGGCAAACATAAGCTCAAATACATGTAGATCACTAGGCACTCCGCGAGTGAGAGTGATCTTACAATTTATGAATGGGAGAAACCTTAATTTCTTGGGTTAGGCTAGTGACTAAGGATTGCAAATTTTTAAATTAGGGTGCCCTTTTCATGGACCTTAGGAAATTCTATAACTCATTAGCACATACATACTTCTCATCAAAATAGTAAACATTGACATTTTTCAACTTGTGATCCTATTGTTACAAATTGCCAAGGGATTTGAAAAGATATGAATAGGTTTATTGAAAAATTTCATTTCTTCCATTTTGAAGGTTTGTATTTGAAATACATGTGTTTTTTTATATTGTGATTTGTGACTCTTATAATTTGAAAATTCCTCTGAAATTTTCTTATGCTTTAGTGGTTCGAATATGAACTATACATGAATTATCAATAAATATTACTTTTTGATAGATTAAAAAGAAAAGTACCTCTCTCCTATCAATGTGCAATATGACCTACACTTTGGGGCTACTAGAACTTGCACACTTATGTTTGTTGGCCTTGCCTACCAAGGCAAGAAGGATATTGTGTTTAGATTCATTATAGAGTATAGTAGCTTAAGGGATTTTGGCCCCTAGGCAATAATAATAGGTCTATTTTTTGTATGAGGATGTCTGAAAGATGATATACATATTGGCTTGTGTTGAAACTTGGGATTAGTTATAGAATTATAATCTCTTGAAGGATTTTGGTTTCTTTTGGAGGATTTTTGAAAGATTATAATTTTTGCATGGTGAAATATTTGAGTTTTCATAATTCTTCTTCTTTTGCCTTAAGATACTTTTTAATGTAAATGGCAAAGTGACAAAGTGACACACCCCTTGTTAGTTATACTAATTGATCTTCAATAATATTGTGTACCATAGCCAAAACTTGTTTTTACCAAGCTAATGTGATTACATCCTTCCATACAAACTTTGGAACAAAGTTGTATAGCATTCATGTGACATTTAATTTCTTTTTTAGGCATTATTCTTGATAAATTTGTGATTCAATTTTTATAGTTGTCTTGATTATTTATTGAAATAAAAGATATAGAAATGAGCATGTGAGTAAACATAGTATGATATTCCATATATCTCATATAGGCATTTGTATGATATGAATTCTAAATGTTCTTATTGTACATAGCCAAGACATCATGATCATATACTATATCATACGGGCCAATATCTATCAACCATGAGTGAATCAATATCACGAGCGGAGAAATGCATCCCAAATGTTGAGTCCCATACACAAAAAATTTAACTTCCTTCAAATATACAACTCCCAAGCTTCAAATGCAACAAACAAATGCTAGAGTGTTGTTGCTCATGATTGAAACCTGACATCCTGCAAGCTGTTGTTGCTCTGGAGCTTTTGTTTGTCATATGGTGTTTGAACCCATCATTCCTGGAATCAGTCGGTGCTGATGGGTTCAAACACCAGCCAACAAAAAAGTTGAGGAAATCTGCTGCTTGGAAAAAAATTGAGCAAATTTAGATGTTAGTACAATGCATCAGACTCACAATTTGTGGGTTGGAAAAATGAGCAAAAGTGACCCATTTACATGCAAGCACACTGCATGAGACTTCCAATCGGTTGGTTGGAGAAATTGAGCATTTAGACAGTAGCACACTGCATCGTGACTTACAATCTGATGGTTGGAAAAATTGAGCAAAAATGAACCATTTAGATGGTAGCATACTGCATGAGACTTGCAATCTGCTGGTTGGAGAAATTGAGAAATTAAAGTATGAGTAAGTAATGTACAAGTTGAAAAATGCAGTCTGCAGAAGAAGAGAATTATCCATCTAGGAATGAACAACGCCTTCACAATTCCTCCAAACACTGTGACCACGACACTCAACAAATGTTTTCTAAATGACCAAATTGAGGCAGCTCAATTTGGGTCTCGGAACGTCAGAAGAAAAGTACAAGAGGAAGGCTACTAAGGTTGCTCTGCATTTTACATCCAAGGATAGTACAAAAGCTTCCTCAGTTATGGCTAGTGTCCACAAATACAATTGGGTTTTTCCACACTTTTGAGAGCTTGAGAATGGTTTACTTCTTGGCTTTTTTGGCTGGAGATGCAGCAGTTGTCTTACTTGTTTTACCAGTCTTTGCAGCTTTCACAGTCTTGGGTTTTGCAGCTTTCACTGATTTTGGTGACTTCTTTGGGGTAACCACTTTCTTTGGAGCAGTCTTTCTCACAGCAGCAGGTTTTCTTGCAGGAGAAGCAGTCTTTTCTTCAACTTTCTTGGTTGTTGCAGCAGCAGGTGCCTTGCGTTTTCCAGCAGTTTTGGTAGCTTTGGCTGGCTTGGTCTCTGCTTTTGAGGCCTTGACAGATTTTGGAGCTTTAGCTGGCTTAGCAGCTGCAGCTGTCTGAGAGGGAGACTTGGGCACTGTTGTTCCACTCAATGTCTTCTTCAAACGGCCTGCAGGTTTCTTTGCCACTTTGGTAGCCTTGGGGGCTTCACTATCCTTCACCTCTGTGATTGATACCACAGGTTTGGGGGCCTTAGTTGGCTTCTTGAGTTCATCAGAGAGCTTAAAAGAGTTCTTGACCTTGTAGATCTTCCCCTGCTTTGTCAAGTTCCGCAGTTGGATGGACAAAGTCTTCTTGAAGTTTGGTGGCAAGTTAGTCTTGTATGTGTCCTCAAGATACTTGGCAATTGCATATTGGCTTGACCCTGTTCTCTCCTTCAAGCTTCCGATAGCCTCCTTCACCATCTGGAGCAAAAATAACCCCAACATTATTCATGACCACTCTCTAACCCAGTCATTCTCATTGTCAGGTTGCCCCCATCACAGACTGGCATCAGCTAGCATACAGTATACATCTGCTTGAAGTGTAACATGAGAGGTGGAACATGGCTACTAGAGTAAAATTGGCTCAGTTCAATGTGTCGACCTACACACTTATTCTACTGGAACCTCAGGACTAGAATGTCATTCTTGAGAGACAGGAGATTGCAGCAGGTCATCTTCCAACAAACAGACATGAAAAGATGATCCACAACACTGACAGTGGATAGGGGTGAGAGAGAGAGAGAGAGAGAGAGAGAGAGAGCAATACACAAATCTGCAACTACAGCGTAGCTCCCCAACACATGAAAGCAGACCTGTAGGTTACAGAAAGAAGGCAAAAAAGAAAACAAAGTGGACTGATTGTAGACAAAAACTCTTGACATAAAAAGCATCACACACTAACAGAAAAGAAAAAACAAGAAAAAAAAACTATAATGAAGAACACACCCTGATTCCCAAACACAGACTTTGACTCCAGCTGCTTCTGTTTCTTGATCATAAGAATCCACAAAAAAGGACTGACTTACTCTTGCCATCAGTAATAAAAGCTCTTATTGCCCATGCACAACAGCTGAAAGCTATGGAGATGGAATCCATTTCTCATCTCAAGAGGGAACTGCAGCTCAACAGCTGAAAGCTAGCAGATGGAACCCATTTCTCATCTCAAAAGGGAACTGCAGCTCAACAGCTGAAAATTATGGAGATGGAACCCATTTCTCATCTCAAGAGGGAACTGCAGCTCAACAGCTGAAAGCTATGGAGATGAAAACCATTTCTCATCTCCAGAGGGAACTGCAGCTCAACAGCTGAAAGCTATGGAGATGTAACCCATTCCTCATCTCAAGAGGAAAATGCAACATCAACGCCCACAAGACAAGAAGAAGAACTGCATCAACAATAAGAGAGAGGAAAAAAAAACTCTTCTGGAAGAAAAGAAATCCTCTTCTTCAAGGCAGCATTCAAACCCCAATGAAGGCAAGGATGGTGAAATGGGTCCTTGAGTCCCTCATGGGTTCTCAAGTCCCTCATGGGTTCTTGAGTACCTCTTTTGCTTGCACACAATTTATCAGCAAAAAAGAGTCCATGACAACAAAGATGAGGAGAACTTGATGATAAGCTTTGTGATGAAGTTCTGCTTGTTAAGCTTGAGAGAAAAAAGTGTGCTCAAAAGCTTAGCAGCAAGCTATGGAGTTGGAAAACTGAAACGGGGAGAGAGAGAGAGAGAGAGAGAGAGAGAGAGAGATGTACCAGGAGGTAAGGGGGATGGGCAGTGGGGACTTTGGTAGCTTTGGGGGACTTGGGTTTCTTGGGCTTCTTCTCCTTGGGAGCTTTCACTTTCTTCTCCTTTGGAACTTTCTCGGGCTTCTTCTCCTCGGGTTTCGCCTCTTCCACCACCTCAGAGGCCACTACCACCTCCGTCTCCTCAACTACCAGTGTGGCATCAGGTGCAGCAGCAGCCATTGCTTTGCTTTGCGCAACAACCACCCACAACGCAAAAAAAGCTTCCGAAAACTCCTCCTCTCAAAAAGAAAAGAACTCAGAAGACTAACACGACGACCGCGCCCCCCCCTCCCCCCCGCCCGGGGCTGCCCCTCTTCTTCTTTGTTCAGGAGACAAAGAAAACGCGTCACACGTTTGATGATTCTTCTTCTCTACAAAGCAAAAAAAAAAAAAACGGTTTACTAACCTCCTTCCACCAAACACAGCAGACACACAGGCAACGAGCAGAGATCTCCAGACTCAAGAGCTTGAAATGCGTGACTGCGACCACAGCTAGGGTACGTACAAACCAACCCCTACAGAACACACACACAGACACAGACCACTCACACAGAGAGAGAGAGAGAGAGAGAGAGAGAGAGAGAGGAAAAACCAGTAGTACAGGACACACAAGCGAGTGTTTCGGGCGCCGTAAAGCACGGATTTGGGAAAAAGAACACAACCCAATGAGGAGATGGGTTACAGCAGCAGGAAATGAAGCTGAGAGAGCGCAAAAAATGACGAGAGAGAGAGAGGGCAAGACACGCGAGGGAGTGCGCAACAGTCCTCCCCCGTCTTCCCTCTCTCTCTCTCTCTCTCTCTCTTCTCGCTCGCTTGTCCTCGCTTCCCCTTGCCGGATTGTTTGCCGTTGACGGTGACGGACGGTGACGGAGCCGCTGCCGTTCACTGCCGGGTGACTACAACTGCTCCCTAGATGGATGAATGGATGGATCAATCATATATTATGACTAAAGAAAATAAATTAATTACGAGTTATAACTAAGAGAGAATTTTTGGGTAAACAAAAAAAGAAAATCTGATGAATTTTTCCAAAAAAACAAGGAGCAAAATTTAGTCAATTCTAAGCTAAATTTTTTTCAAAAAATTTCCGATTGTTATTGCCGTGGATGTGTAGGTTTTGGGTGCACCCATCCAATTGATGGGTTGATTTGAAATCTACCCATCTACTTGTTGGGTTTCTTCTCAAAATATGAATGTTGGGAACTGATTTAATCATGGCTCTATATCATTTTTTATTTTATTTTTTTTGGGTTGTCACTTGCCTTTTTGTATGATGAGGTTTCATATCACTATGAAATGTAAAAAAATTCACATGACTAATTTTTAAAATATTTTTTTGGGGATAAATATACAAATAATTAGCTTCAATTCCTTTAAATATTATTAAAATGAGATTATTAAAAAATTGAATTGAAAAGTTATGCAAAAATTGATTAAAATAAAACTTATCAATTTAAAAATAAATTAAAAATTATTATAAAATTATTTTTTGAGATATAAATGATTTTAATTAATTTGATGTTATTTAAAAAACTTCAATAATGCTTTGATGAAGATTTAATAACAAAAGTCATAATGAAATTGATTTTTAATTGATTAATTTGTTAATATTGTTGTTGCTTTTTATATTATAAAAAAATATTATTGCCCTAAAATAGTAGATATGCATGTATGATTTTAAGTTTTACGAAGCATGCATGGGGCAAAAACAATTAATTTTAATCTGAAAAATGATGATTTTTTCTTTTGAAAAAAAAAAGAATTTTATGGTGAAGTTCAAAGTTCAAATCCTTTAACAATATTTTTTACCACTTGGATGGGGGCACATCTCACCTTGACTTGGTTTGGCGTTTCAATTGGTTCATTTTTCAAAAAAATTATATTATTGTTGCTTTGGATGGGTGGGTGGGTTCACACTAAAATTATTTGGTTTTCTTAACCACCCAATTTGGGGTGGTGTGGGTGTTTGTTACATATCATGTAGTGGCTCCACCATTAATTGAAATATTTCCCAATTTTTTTCTCAAAAACATTGAAAAATTCTTAGCCCATATTATTCAGTTGAAAATTTCAGAAAATTAACCTAATTAAAAGTCATGCATTGTATAGTGCAAATTTTTTAGTATGGGAGAAGGACCTACATTTACATTTAAAACTTTCATCTTTCAAATATTTTTACAAAACATTTTTGCACTAAAAAAAATTTACAAAATATTTTAACATTTTTCAAAACATTTATAAAATATTTATATATATTTTAAAGTTGACAAAAAAACATGGAGATTTTCTTTTCAATTTGAAAAAATGTTTTGAAAACATGACAACTTATGAAATTTGTAAGGTCTTGTTGATTGAGATCTTATGTGGGTTGTTGCGAGATCTCGTGAGGTTATGTTAAGAAATAACGAAACAAGATCTTACATGGTTTATAACATCTTGTGAGGTTATGTTAAGAAATGATGCGAAAAAGACAATGGGACAATTTCGAGGGTTCTTTACTTGGAGAGTACAAGGCACTTGGACTCGTTGCACATGAAGAAGTGCTCCTCACTTGGGGTTTGAACTCTCTTTCCATATTTTGATATACTTGATCGTGAAACTAAATATCGTAGTACCTTTACCATTCTGGCAATAATTTAATTATTTTTAATAAATGCTGATTTTTTTTTTTCAAAATTAGCTGTCCACAATGTTGAAAGTTTTAAAATTATATAAAAATAAAAATAAATAAATAAATAAATAAATGGCAAGAAAATGAAAGGATGATAAAGGTACTACAATAGTCCAATTGGACAACTATACACATAAAATAACAATTATCTCTCTTCATAATAATAATATATATTCCTTACATGCTGAAAACTCCATAATTGAAAAACTCCTTTTGCCAAAGTTAAATTCTTAAAACACATTTAATTATTTATAATGACAAAATTACTTCTTAAATCTGCTTAGGGACTAATGGTAGTGTGATGTCTAAATGGGCAAACTGAATGAGTAGTTGAGTAGAAAGGTATAGTAAGGATGAAATGTGGATGGAGAAAAATAATTGAGGACAGATAAGGATTGGGTTTAGGATGAATTATATCTTCATTGGGAGGGGGGGGGGGGCAGGGCCAAAATTTTTTTTGCATTATCGAGATTCTTTTGGGTCTATTAATTATTACTCAGGTAAATAGGAAAAAAAAAAAAAAAAAAACCTAAAAAGGAGTGGGTTCACCCCCAAAAGGGGAGGTTTGAGGGGTGCTCAAAGAAATGGAAGTGGGCAATGGGTTTATTTCTTCCATTGTAGGTAATATTCTGTTTGCATCAGGGCATAATTCA
>Ga0116231_10006138_pt1 | contig 23177 bp, 12 predicted proteins | sample S1TSphgellanicum_2_FD_89695 | JGI IMG/M metagenome (GOLD analysis project Ga0116231, IMG submission 89695) | Host-associated microbial communities from peat moss isolated from Minnesota, USA - S1T2_Fd - Sphagnum magellanicum MG | ecosystem: Host-associated > Plants > Peat moss > Unclassified...
GCTTCGATGTGATATCCAGGGATATTAATTAGAGTGCTTTCCATTACTACTAAATCCTGTCTATTTCTAAATTTATGTTGATCCTAAATGATTTGTCAAATTTTGCATAGAGTAATATTCCTGACGATCAGCTCCCCTTTTTCTTCCCCCTACACCCTACACCCTACACCCTAGTTAACGTGATGTGCGAAATATTACCCTTCCAGGATTCTCTTCTTGGTTAATTCGCGCATAGACTCGCAAACAAGTGAGTACTTCCCCTGGGGTTCCACCACAATCAAGCTGTAAGTCATCCTTAGAAAAAGGACATATATCAGCATAAAGTCCTGATAATTGCCTAATACGGATATTATTCCCCGCCTTAATCGCTTTATCTGCTACCTTTTTCAGCACACGCCTTGATTCCTGTTGGAGTTTTCCCCACCAGGAATACCTCTCGGCTGGGGGAACAAACAACAGGGAATGGATGGCTTCATCCATATCAATCCAAGCGCGCAAGTTGATCACTACATCGGGATTTTCCTGCGTTTTTTGGGTACGTTGCCAGCGATCGCTCAAAGCCTCAATATATTGATGTCGTTGTTCCGGCTTTTGGGCGAGGGAAATCACATCGAAACCAAACACAGTTTTCAAAGCGTGGTGTAAATCAGGGTCTATCTCGATAAACTTGATATATAACAGGACAAATCCCATCAACAAATGTATATCTATCTCTTCAGATGGATGACTCTGAAAGATATCTGCATCTAACAGCGCTTTTTGAGATAAACATAAACCTTTAGCTTTGACAGAACCACCCAATCCAGGATAAATTACTTCATCGCGGATAAAAGGTAATTCCACCAAATTGCGATAATCTGGAACTGTACCCACTTCTTGAACTAAATCAAAAGCCTTTTGTTGCCAAGATGTCGCTAAATCCTCTGGGACTCGGAGTAATTTACGATGGATTTCGTTCCAAACATCAGCATCAGTTTGGCTGAGTAGTTGAGTATTATCGAGATAGAAATTTAATTCTGGGTCAGAACTGAAAGCATCTCTCAGATGAGTTAATCTGAATTCCGGCTGTAATTGGGGTTGTGATTCAGGTAAAGATAGCACAGATTGCGATCGCAAAACATTGTGGAGTTCTTGGAGCAGGCGATCGCACTCCTCAACTCCAGGATCGCAAGGGAATTCTTTGACCGCCTGATTTAAAGTCGCTTCCAGTCCATAAAGACCAAACCAAAGTAAGCGCCCTAAATCAGAATTTTCCACCTCTAACAACTTCCGTAAATACTCCATCATAAACGCAAATATCCCCCTCTTTCTTCCCCCCTACACCCTACACCCTACACCCTACACCCTTCCTCAATGTATTCCACAAAAAGGGTCACGCTCTCGGTCCACTTCATTTGGTTGTAATTCCAACTGGGCTGCATAAACGCATCCTTCTTGATTTAGACCTACTTGTGAGTTAGCTGTCCAGTAGGGTACTTCCCCTACATGCATCCGTAATAAACCTTTATCATCCAAAGTTACGTGATGTTGACAAGGGTAATCTGTAACTAAGTCTGGTCTATTCAAAGAACCAATGCGAGTCCATTTTTTGCGGTTAGTGGACTCATCTGTTTGATAAATATAAAAAGTGTGTTGACCACTGTGGGGAAAAGGTGGTAAAGCTTGACTAATTAGTCCGGTTCCGGGTGGTGTTCCATCTTGCAAATAATGAAATACTTCTAAGGATTTATTTTGATTGTGATCAACTGCAAATAAGAGATGATAAGCATCAGGTTGGTCAACCGCAGCTGATTCTAAAACGTTAATGGCGATGTCACCTTCATATAACTCCTGGTCGGGACGTTCTCTAGGAACAGACCAGTTAAAATCACCATCAATCAATAAAGACGATAGTTCGGGATTGTGGTGAATAGCTGAATTGAGATCAATCCCAAATGGCTCTAGTAAATAATGGGGATTTCCTTGACATAACAGGACGTTAAACTGGAGAGTCTGGTCGATCTCAAATTGAATTTTAATTTTTTTGAGAAATTCTGGCTCTTCCATTCCCAATTCATGCATCAAGCTTCTACCATCATAGCTACCCCACAATCTTAAATCTCCATCTTCGTAGTCTTGACGATAAATAATATTAGTTAACTGAATCCCTTGCCAATTAGTCCGGACTTTAGCGATATTTTCCGTTGGTGCGAGTTGATAGAGTTCTTGTCCGGCGTTGAATACAGGTAGTAATTCGTTACTTTGGGTTTTGCGGCGAAAATTACAGGGAAGGTAATAAAACAAGTTTTTTACGTCGATTTCTAGCTGATTTGCTCCTTTACGTAATAAACTTTTAGACTCTTCCGGGTCGAATCGCAGACGACGCAGTTTTTCTGCGTAGCAAGCGCCAGCAGAAGTAGCCAGTTTCGTAAATTCTAAAACGAAGGTGATCCGTTCTGGATTCCAGATAAAATACGGTGATTGACTAAATTCCTGATAAATTTGCTTTTGAACCAGGTTGAGATTGCAAGTTTTACCAGAGAGAATTAACCAATCCACTTTCTGAGTAGTTTCCGTCTCTTGTTCTGGCGACCATAAGCGACTTTCCATCAATCCTTTGGCGATCCCAATTGCTTCTTTAACAGTATTTGTGGCGGTACGTTCAAATTGTTGATTGTTCAATGTCAGAGAAATTCCCTGGGGATTTCTAACTTGATATTTCACCGCGCTTTGAGCGAGAAGCTCACCTATTTGCTGTTCCGATAGAGTGAAAGTGAGTGATGACTCATCCGTTGGCGGTTTTTGTCCCAATTTCAATTTCGCCGCTTCAGCATGGTCCCACAGAGTATAGAAAGTCTGTAGACGTTGAGGAGCTTGTTGCCATCTGGTGGGAAGGACTTTTTCTGCTGTGTCTAGAGCATCTTTGAACGCCACATCACCCTCTGGGTTTTCTTTGTCCAGACACTTTAACAAGCTACCAATTTTAAATTTACCATCTTCTAAAAAACGTTCATTCAATTCTGAGTTAATTAAGTCCTCTAGTTTGTCACTTTCAATATCACCAGTAGCGATCGCTGAGAGGAGTAAATCGGCGATCGCCACTTTCAACAATCGGAACAGCCGTAAAGTGATCAATTCTCCTCCCAATTGCAGATGACCAGAAGAACCTAATAACTTAGGAGTTAATTTATAGTATCTTCCTCCTAAACCTCGGTCTTCATTATCCGCAAACAAGGGAGTTTTATCTTCTAGTGTCAGTTCAATCAAAGCCAGGTCAGTTGTTCCCCCACCAATATCTAAAACCAAGACATTTTGCGACCATTTATTTCCTATTTGACGACAACGAGTTTTAAACGACTCAATCCCAATATTCAGATTCCCGCCAAACTCACGCCATAAAAAGAAAATAGCGACGGAAACTGCTTCATCATAAGCAGTTTGCACATCATCTATCCCCAATTGTTCGACTAATTCCTTGACTTCCTTGCGCACAACCGGAGGAGCAACCGTGGGATAGGTAACAACAGCGCTCAAAAACTCACCTTCGGAAAATTTTCTTCTCGCACGTTGACGATAATCTGATGTTAATTCAATTAAATGCGCCCAAGCTGCTTGAACTAGTTGAGTCACCTGGACATTTTGGACATCTCCCCCCAAAATAATGGGAAAATCCCGATTTTGACCAAAGTAGCGTTTAGGGGAATGGTGAAATCTACTAATAATTTCCTGTACAGAGCTAGTTGTCCCCACAGCGATCGCCTTTTTGCGATTATCTCTAGCTTCACGACCCATACGCAGTTTCAGCGGGATGAGTTGGGATATTTCCAATTCACTGGGAATTTCTGTGTCTCGACGGTCAACATCTAAAACAACTGGAATCAAATTCTGTGATTCTAATGTGGGAACGCGAAAAACTTCATGATAAATCTGATGGAGTTTTTTCCCCACTGCGCGCCGAAACCGATCACTATTTCCCAAACACAATTCGATTTGACGGATTGCTTCTAAAAATATTTCCTTGTGTTCATTAGCAAAAACTTCGCTCAAGTGGTCTTTTTCCACTTCTAAGTTTTTGCTCACATCGGCTAAGAATTTTTCCCACTCCCCCGCACTCACATCTGGTAAAGCTACTTCTGGGGGAGAACTCAACCATTCGGACATGCGCGATCGCAATCTTAATTCTTGCTCCTTGGGTAAAACTTCAGCGATGGGAACTTCGATCGGGTCGAAAAGAGTGACTGTAGAATTAGATGTGCCAAAATCCAAAGCAAACCAACCGGGAAATCTTTTCTTTTGTTTTTCCTGGGGTTTTTCATGCAGTTTTTCGCTTAACTGTTGGCTTAAGTCATCTAGATATTTATCAAGTTGGAAAGGATTCATGACTGTATCTATATTAGTTAATATTGGTTGTGAAATCGGCTCAGATGAAATTTCCTCTGATCCTGGGATAAACCAAAGTTCACAATCAGAGTCGATATGTTTACTTATGGATAATAGAGGATTTCCCAAAAGATCAGAATCAAAATATGTAACGGTAACATGTAATGTACAGGTAACTGGGACTGTTAAAGGCTGTTCCAAATAACAAGCATCTTGACCTAATTGACATAAATTAGGAATTTTCCTGGGTGTAGACGCATTAAATTGCTTATATGTTTTTTGAATTTGCTCTGCTATTTCTTTGGGAGTTCCTTTAACAGTACAACTAATCCGGGAAATGTGAGGGACATTACTACCGATCGTCACCAGTTGGACAGTGGGAAGATCCAAACTACCATCTTCTTGAAACCGTAATTGAAAGCGTGACCCAAGCCTAATCTCCACAGACATTATGGGCTTTCCTTTCTAGAAAATATCTTTTTCATTGATTCCCGCTATCTCCGACAAAACCTGTAACCAGTTAGGAATAGCTAATTCAGGTGGTGAATCACCAGCAGCGATATGACGCAGCAGAGCCTCCTTCTTCGAGAGATTTTGTAAGCTAGGAATTACCTGGTCCAAAATACCTGCTAATTCCGCATTCACTTGGCGATTGACTTCACTCACATATTGCACCAAATGCAGACTAGCGCTAGTAATAATTTCATCTCGTAAACGCAGGACAAAAAGTTGATGATTAGATGACCTAGATCCACCTTGACCCTTATCAGGCGACCAATCAAATATTTGGCCGATATTGTGTTTTTCATCTTGACGCGCTAACGGGAAAATTGCTTCTGCTGATATTTTCTGGTCTTGAGTACTAATTTCCGAGATGATTGCTTCTTTCCATTGGTGGGGGTCACAGCCCAAAAACAATTTATAAAATAAATCGGCTGCTTCTATGCCAAACTTGCTTTCAATTTCCGCTTCCATCTCTGGATGGATAATTGTGTGCAAATTTTCCCGCTCTAACGAGACTTGACTGGCTAATTTAGTTAACCCATCTATCACCGCTTGACGAATGCGATCGCGGGCGAAGTCTTCCATTTCTTTCACCGTCTGGGCAAATTCAGGAAAGAAATCGTCACTTTTGGTAGGGATAGAGTTATTCACTCTATTTCCCCGGTCGAACAACTTACTAGCAGCGCCTTTGGATTCAGCTAAAGTAATTGTCCCATGACGACACTTGTTGAATAATAAAGTCCACTGATTCCAATTGAGAATTTTAAACGTCAACTCATCTTTAATTACATCGCTAACGGTTTCTCCCCAGCGGTCTTTAAGTGGTTCTTTACCTAAATCTTTTTGGAAATTGCGATAATTCTTATCTAAATTTTCGATCGCTGCGCGCAATTCAATTAAAGTCGGACTATCTATTGTCGGTATACCAGTCGCACTAATCTCTGACAAAATATCTTTGAGCAATTCTTGTTGTTGACGGACCGCATCAGCTGCTCTGCGAGTATCTTCATACAGTTGCTTGATCCCATGATTCGCCAGATGGGTTTGAATCAACTCCCGTAATTTACTAATTCCGCCATCTTGCGCAAAGTAACCTAACTGTCTCCCCAAGGGATTTCGCCCATCTGTAGCTAATAACATCTCGCTTAATGTTCCCCATTTTTCTTGTAATCGCTTTGACCTATCTAGGTAATGGGGATAATCTAAGTTGGCGAGAAATTCTGTAGAACCAGCTTTAACTTGAGTAGAACGTTTAGCTAATTCGGCTATTCCCAGAAGTGGTGACAACAAGACAATTCTGTCTTTTTGGTTAGTAAAAGCTTCGGCTCCATCAATGATAGTTTGTAAAACTTTCAATTTTTGGAAAACAGTATTAGTCTTCAAAGGCTGAGAATTAACACTCTTATTTTCGAGCAGTAAGTCCAATTCTCTTTCCCCACCTTCACTTTCTAAAGGAAGTTGGTCAAAACGTCCCACCCCAACTAGAATCAAGTCCTTCAGGTCTTGTCCCGGTCGTTGCTGTTGCATCATGGTGACAATTTTGTTGGCGCGATCGCTCCCTGGCGTTTTCCCATTTAACAAGACTAAAATAGTTTGTACCTGCGCCAATTCCCGCAAGGACAAAAAAGTATCTCGCGCTCCCGAATTCGCCGCACCCAAACCAGGGAAGTCCAACAGAATAAATTCCGTAGCTCCAGCGACATCCCAAATTTCCCTAGAGATTTTCACCTCGATATCAACCCGCCGAATTAAGGGAAAACTATTTTGTAATAATTGGGTTTGCAGTTTTAGCGGTGCTGTTGGTAAACGGATATGGGCTGGTGGTAACTCCTCAAAATTGAGAGTTTGGATCGCCATGGGCATTTCCGCCAGTTGTAATCCTTGATGAGCAGTCAGAGCATCAATTAAATAGGAGCGCCCACATAGAGCTTCTCCATAAGCTTGATAAGCTTGTAAAAATAAAACTAACTCACGCAATAAATAGCGTAACTCTAAATTTTGCGAACTCTTCCAAGCAGTTTCACACCAATAAGTAATATCCTTCCCAGTTTTGATTTTATTGGGTTGTAATTGTTCCAGTCCAGCTGCTGTAGCACGCCGATTCACTTCCCCCAGCATGAACTGTAAACACTCATTTACCCCTTCATTCGATAAATACTCTACAGTATAATTATCTACTTGGGTAGTTGTAAAACCATCCTGTGGTTTAATGTGAACAGCCGTGACATTACCTGTAGTTGGGTTTTCGCTAACTGGTAAAGCATCCGCGAAACCGATCAAACTACCTAAAAGTAAACTTTTACCGCTGCTGAATTCTCCCATGATGCCGATCTTGACAGGAGAAGTTGCTAAGTCCACGGTTTTTTGAGCAGCTTCGCGCAGGCGAATTAAACAATCATCTAGGCTCGTAGGAACCCAATCTTCTTGTTGAGAAGGACGTTGGGGTACTGAATCAATCTTCCGGAGAATAAACTCACCGTACTCTTGAAAGCGAGCCAGCTTATCTGGTTCCATAGAGTAGTTTGTAGAGTAGTTTGTCACGTAACGTTAATTTTCTGGAGTTGATTTCGGTGTCGAAGCGGAGAGTCTCCGTTGAGTTTTTTATAGCACACAAAGGATTAAATGCAATTAGTTATGCAACACACGTAGGGATTCGAGCTAGTACTCCTCATTTATGAGAAAAATACTCAAGTGCGTTAATAAAGTGCGTTAACAACAGTGTAACGCACGGTTTTGGGATGTTAGTAAAGATTTGTAAACGAAAAAATGATTCTATCTGGATTAACTGAGTCCGACTAATTGTGTACTCAAATCCCAAACGCGTCGGGCGTTTTCATCATCTCTAGCTTGGGGAGAGACTCGTTGGACGAAAGATTTACCATCTTTCTTTTGGCGATTTCCCCAACTCCAGTAAATACCAGATTGTTTGTATTCTGGGTCAGCTACGACCATAGCGACACGCTCTCCAGATAATTCCTCAGTCACAAATCCACCTGTAATATATTTTTGGAACAGGGGGAAAAGTTTTTGAAATAGAGGATAGTGATTGCGGAATAAGGCTGTTGTCGCCACACACCCAGGATAAAGAGAACTGAAGGTGATACCTGTGGATTCGTGATAGCGCCGATGTAACTCTCTCATTGTCAGGACATTACAAACCTTGCTATCTTTATAAGCCTTGACTGGTTCAAATTCCTTCCCATCAGCCATCGCAATTGGGGCTTTGAATCCTTGGGCGAATCCTGCTAAATTTCCCAAATCTGGACGAGGAGGAATTTTTCCACCTAGTTCGTCTGGATTATGGGTGACAGTTCCTAAAATGACTAGTCGGCGATCGCTCGCTGGTGATTTCTTTAAATCCTCCAGCAAGAGATTACATAACAGGAAATGTCCCAGATGATTTGTCGCCATACTCAACTCATAACCTTCAGGCGATCGCTGTGGCGCTTTAATTAAAGGTGTATAGATGGCAGCGTTACAGACTAGAGCTTCTAGAGTTCTCACAGTTCTCCGGAAGTCTTTGACAAACTGTTTGACACTTTCTAAAGAAGCTACATCCAGATGGAGAATTGTGTAACTATCTTTTGGTATTGCCAAATTTTCTGCTGCTGCTTCAGCTTTTTGCAAATCCCTACAAGCCATAATGACATGCCATGTTCCTCTTTGAGCGAGAGCCTTCGCTGCTTGTAAACCAACTCCTGAAGAAGCACCTGTGATGATAACCGTTGATTTTCTTGTTTGTTCTACCATTCTTTTGTAAACTAATTTAACCTATAATTTAACTTATTAGCTGTTGTCAAATGTCTGCTCCGGTTCCACAATAGTATACAGTCCGGCTATACAAATAGTCTACTTGAGTCAGTTGTTATGAAATTTCACTTCTAGCTCGGTCATCACTTCTAACCATTTATCAGGTGTTGGTAGAGTCTCTCGCAGAAATTTGATGGTCAGCTCGCTAGCGTTAGCTTGATACAAGAGAGTTGCATAGGTAAAATCACGAGCTGGTTTTTTAAATCCTTTAGAACCATGAATATAGATCAACTCTGCCAGTTTTTCCTCTACCTTGAGAATTATTGTGGGAGCAAAAGCCAGTAAATCATGTATCCACTGTTCTTTTTCCCTGATAAAAGCAGATACTTCTGAATTGGGAGAATTGCGCAACTCATCAAAAGTCGCCTGAATTTTTTCCCACTTATAACTCCCCCAAGGTTTAGCATTCAGGACTGGTAATTGCCATTTGACCAGTTCTTGAGACCAATAGTTTTGAGGAGATTGTACTTGGACAATCTCAAAATCGGGTAAAATCAACCCAGTTAGTTTTCCCCCGTGACAAGCGCCAGTGTCAATACCATAAGCCTTTCCTGTAATGATCAGGGGATGATCCTTAAAAACGCGATGACCAAAAATAACTGGTTTAACACCTGTATACAACTTACTCCAATGGGTTTTTCCCTGGCGTTTCTCCAGATATTTTTCACCCGCAGTACAACCACACAAAACTTCTGCGCTTTGTGATTCAATTGGTATACCGTTTTCTACCGCAGCGTGAACAAAAATTGCTTGGTCATTTTCGTAGTAGTAGGGACAATGACTCACCCACTCTAAGAATTCTCCATAGCGATCCCCAAATTGTAAGCGCACAATTTCCTGGGAATAAGAAAGATTTCCCCGCAGGTGCTTGCGTTCGTGATTTCCCATCAACACGATTGTCTGGGGGCGATTTTTGAGGAAATCATACACCTGAACGGAATCCACACCGCGATCGACAATATCTCCCAATGAGATTAAACAATCATCCTCTGTAAGTCCGACTTTGGTTAATAACTGTAGCAGTTCTGCATAACAGCCATGGATATCCCCAACTACGATTGTTCGCATGGTTCAAGTTCGACTCAACATTTTAAGTGTAGTCAAGATTGGAGAGGAAATGCTAAATTATCCTTTATCCCTGCAAAAACTAGCTCCACATCTTTGGAGTATATAAATACGGTAATCTATCTTTATCATATCTATCACAGCCTAATCGAGCGGTCAACGTGATATAATAGCACACTATCCGTTGAGAGAGCAATTTAGAACTTTTGCAACGCTTTCTAAATGTTCGAGTTAGTTACAAATTATGAAAATCCACCAAATGGAGCTACGAAATTTTAGATGTTTTGAGCAGAAAATATTCGAGTTTTCCAATCAATTTAATGTCTTAATTGGTGATAATGGTACAGGTAAAACCGCAATTCTTGATGCTTTAGCTATTGGAGCCGGAAGTTTGTTTCTGGGAATAGATGAAATTCCAGCGCGTAACATTCGAGCGGACGAAGTAAGACAAGTTCGGATACAATCTGGTCAAACACCAACAGTTGAAAAGTTTTATCCTGTGTCTATAAATTACCAGGGTGTGATCGCAGAAACAGAAATACAATGGTCGCGATCGCTAAACAATTCTAGTGGAAGAACAACAGTTAAAAATGCGAATTCAATAGCAGAGATTGGGAGAAAATTGCAAGATCGCGCTAAAAAAGATGGAAATTCAGTAATTTTACCATTAATTTCATATTACGGTACAGGTCGTCTTTGGCAGCAAAAGAAAGAGAAAAATATTAACATCAGACCACCAGAAGCAAGAAGGAATGGATATGTAAATTGTTTAGACCCTGCTTCTAATCAAAAGCAACTTATTGAGTGGATGAAAACAATGGAGATAGGATCTTTACAGAGAGGAAGTGAACTGAATGTACTCTCTGCGCTAAAAATGTCTGTAAGTGAATGTATGGAAAATTGGCGCTCTGTATCTTATAACATTCTGGAAGACGATTTAATTGCAATCTCCAATCATGGTAAGACTTTACCTTTTCGCATGTTGAGTGATGGTGTACGTAATATGATAGGAATGGTTGCGGATATTACTTATCGTGCGGCAAAACTCAATCCACACTTGGAAGCTAATGTTGCAAAACAAACGCCGGGAATAGTTCTGATTGATGAAATTGATATCCACCTTCATCCCAAATGGCAACGTCGAGTTGTCGAAGACCTAAAACGAACATTTCCCAAAATCCAATTTTTTGCTACTACACATTCTGAACACATTATCCAATCTTTACGGGAAGGAGAACTAATCGACCTAAATAATGCTGAATCTATCCCAGAAGCAGAATATGAAAACAAAAGTATAGAAGATATATCAGAAAATGTGATGCATGTCCCTAATCCATATAGAAGTGAGCGATATCAACAGATGATGGAAACTGCCGAAAGGTACTATCAGTTGTTAGGAAATACTGACAATTCATCCGCCGAAGAATTAGAGAGACTAAAAACAGAAATGGATAAATTAATAGAGCCATATAGTGATGATGTTGCATATTATGCTTTTCTCAAAATGAAACGTATTGCTACTCTAGGGGAATAACAATGCGTCCAGTTGAACGAGGAAAACCACCTATTGATCCAGTAACAAAAACACGAATTTCCTTTAAAAAGTATCAAGATAGTAAGAAATACCTTATAGAAGTAGTAGGATCTTATTGTTGTTATTGTGAAAAAGCATTAACACAAGTTGTTGATGTCGAGCATATTTTGCCAAAGAATCACTATCCCCAACTAGAGATTATATGGCATAATTTTTTGATATCATGTAAGGTATGTAATAGTATTAAGAGTAGTGGTAAAATCAGGAGAAAAGATTTTTATTGGGCTGATGTAGATAACACATTCCGAATGTTTGAATTTGATCCTAATAGTCAAGATATAAGAATCAATGCGTCACTCTCTGCTATGGAACAAAAAATAGCAAAGAACACATTAGACTTAGTTGGCTTAAATAGAAGACCTGGACACCCTGAATATAGATCTAACTCAGCCGATAAGCGTTGGAGAGAGAGGTTTGTCGTGTTGAAAGTCGCTCAAGAAGCTTTTCAAGACTTACAGCAAAGTGATACTCCTGAAATGAGAAACCAAATTGTTCGTAATGCTGAAGCTAGAGGCTTTTGGTCGATTTGGATGATAGTTTTTCAAACAGATGCTGATATGCTTAATCGCTTGATTAACGCCTTTCCTGGAACTTGTAAAAACTGTTTTGATGTTCTAGGAAAAGCTATTCCTCGCCCAAAGGGAAGAATATAATTTCTCAAAAGTTATTTAATCAAGCTTTACCTCTCACAGCATCCGGGATAATCGCCGTATATTGCTCATCAGTTAAAATTCCTGCTCGAACATCAACTTTTTTTGGTACAACCTGTAGTTGATATAAAAGGTCCGCCACCTTTTGTTGAGCATCAATCACTTCCTGTGTAATCGGTCTCATGTCATATTTTCTTCTAGATAGGGTTAACTCCATAGTATCCACATCCGTCTTGACTTTTGGTGCGAGAATTTCCGCCGCAGCTCGCCTATTTTCATTTGCCCATTTTCCCACTTCGTAGTACTCTGCTAAAATCTCCTTCAGGAGTTCAGCATTATGAGTAGCAAAATCTCGTGAAGCTAAATAATAACTTCCCGGCGAATTAATTCCTTGTGCGTCTCGAATCAGCCGAATACTACCATTTCTGATTCCCTTGATTAAACTAGGATCGCCGTCAATAAAGGCATCAACACTCCTATTAAATAACGCCGCCCGCCCATCAGGAATAGCTAAATTGACTGGTTCGATATCATTAAAAGTTAATCCTACCTCTGACAATATTTTCACCAGAAAATAGGTGTTAGCTGTACCTCTAGAATAAGCAACTCTTTTCCCTTTAATATCTGCCAATGTTTTAATGGGAGAATCTTTGAGTACAATCAGCCCCGACCCTTTTCCACCCGGTGGAATATTAACTACATAGACCAAATTGGTACCAGCTGCTTGGGCAAAAATGGGGGGTGTTTCACCAGTAGGACCTAAATCGATACTACCCACATTTAATGCTTCTAAGAGTGGTGGTCCAGATACAAATTCAGACCAGTTAACATTTATACCTTGAGGAGTTAAGAGTTTTTCCATTACACCTCTCTCATGGGCCAAGTCTCCCGAAACTTGGTAGCCAAGTCGAACCACTTTGGTACTGTTACCAACTAAACCGCTACCTTTGTTATTATCTGTATTGCTTGTATTGCCTTTATTTATACCACAGCTAACTAAAGTTGTAAAAGATACTAGTCCGTAGAAGGCGTAAAGTAAATTACGTCTAGATAATGGTTTTCCACCAATTAATAGTCTGCTCATTAATTTTAACCTCTGAAACAGCAAGGAAAATAAATACGGTAATTCGATAGATAAACCGTAGTATATATTTAGCATACTCATCAAGGGTTAATCAAGCCTGGATATCGGAATTGCTGATCAACAAGTTGCCGTGATAGTATTAGTAAGTTGTTATATTGGTTCCTTTAACAGATATTGGGTTTAAGCAGATTAAAGTAAGAATAAAAAAGTATTTATGTATTACAGCGATTTTACTTTAGAGACTATTAAAAAAAAATTACATCTCAACACTTCTACGAGAGATAGTATCTTTGCTGAAGTTTTCCCCTTACCAGCCAGTGACTTCTTAAAAGAAACCTTAGCTTACAACGTACCTTTTGCGTTGGGTAGTAATACAGAAAAATCTCGTTCGGAAATGATAATAGCGCCAATTTTATTAGAGTTGACCAAAAAGAAATCTCGACAAATTAGCTTATTTTCTGGTGTAGATTTTAATGTTGAACCTAGCCAAGGATTAGACGGAACTTGCGATTTTATGATTAGTCTCTCTCCTGACATTTTACTGATTAATGCCCCTGTAATTGCGATTGTAGAGGCGAAGAAAGAAAATATTCAAGGGGGTCTGGGGCAATGTATAGCAGAAATGTATGCAGCTAGATTATTTAATGAACGAGAAGGAAATCAGCAGATTACAGAAATTTATGGAGTAGTCACTACTGGAGATATTTGGAAGTTTTTGAAGTTATCAGGTGAATTAGTGCAGATTGATGTGGTTGAGTATTTTCTGAATGACATAGATAAAATTATCGGAATTCTGGTAAGTGCTATCAGCGAATATTAACACTAGTAAATATAAATCTATATAAATCTATGCCATACAGTAAATTCACACTCAGCAAAACTGTGGAAGATTTCCATCTCGTAATTGTTGAAGGCGATCGCTTTCTACCAGATGTTCCCAAAGTCACTCCTACTCCTTTACTTCAGGAGACTCTCAAAGAAAATATTCCTTGGGCGATCGCAGTAAGTAGTGAAAAAGCTCGTTCTGAAGGTATCATTAATCCCGTATTACTGGAAGTAAAACGCCAACTTAAAGGGCAGATTAGCGTTTTCTCAGGCGAAGAATTCAATGTAGAGCCGGAGTCAGAACTTACTGGCTTTGTTGACTTTCTCATTAGTCGTTCCCCAGAACAGATATATATTAAGTCCCCGGTGGTTATCCTAGTGGAAGCCAAAAAAGAAGACCTTAAACCAGCTCTAGGACAATGTCTCGCTGAAATGGTAGCAGCCCAACATTTTAACCAACAGAAGCGACAGCCCATTTCAATTATCTATGGGGTGGTTACGAGTGGAACGGTTTGGCGATTTCTGAAGCTAGAAGATCAATGTGTGTCGATAGACTTGACAGATTATCCCCTCCCTCCGGTTGAGCAGATTTTGGGATTTCTCGTTTGGATGGCTCAGTCGGGATGATTTTTAGATTAATTAGGTAATTTTAACCTCCCATTGATGGTAAGGTAATGACAAATTCAGTTCCCTCACCAATTGTCGAATTCACCTGGAGCGAGCCGTTGTGTTTCTCCACTACAATTTGACGAGCGATTGCTAATCCTAATCCTGTACCTTTACCAACAGCTTTCGTGGTAAATAAATGGTCAAATATTTTTTGCTTGACTGATTCACTCATCCCAATACCGTTATCAGCAATGGCAATTTGTACCTGATTATCTAACACGAAAGTTGTAATTGTAATCCGGTTAGGATTAGCTTTAATTTCCTCAAAACTGCGTTCCTGACTAGATTCATTTAATGCATCAATAGCATTTGCGAGAATATTCATAAATACCTGATTTAATTGACCAGGAAAACATTCAATTTTAGGTAAATTCCCGTAATTAGTGACAACTTCGATCGCCGGACGTTGTTCATTGGCTTTGAGACGATGTTTGAGAATGAGAATGGTGCTATCAATGCCTTCATGAATATTAAATGGTACTTTGTAATCTTGATCGGCACGCGAGAAAGTACGTAAACTGGTACTGATATTTTTTAGCCTATCGCAGGCTATAGACATCGAATCAATCATCTTGGGTAAGTCTTCTAAACTATAATCCAAGTCGATTTCTTCAGCATGGTCAAGAATTTCCTCACTCTTGTTAGGTAAACTTTCTTGATAGAGTTTCAAGTGTGCGATAATATCAGTAAAGGTTGGTTTAGCTTGTTTGAGACTAGCAGTAATAAATCCCAGGGGATTATTCATTTCATGAGCGACACCAGCAACTAAGTTACCCAGTGCAGACATTTTTTCACTTTGGATGATTTGTAGTTGGGCGTTTTGCAGTTCTTGCTCCGCCCGTTTGCGATCACTGATATCCTGGATATTAGCAAAAATTACCGCCTTCCCGTCCAGGAAAATTTTGTTGAGTCTAATATCGGTATCGAAAACTCTACCATCAGTGAGTCTTCGGCCTTTCCATTCAAAGTTGACAATTTCTCCGGCGATCACCCTTCCCCAGAAGTCTGGGACAAGATGAAAGGGATTATCGGGTGCAGAACAGTGTTCTAAGACGGAGATTTGTGTTACTTGCTCTGGCTCTAGCCCATAGAGATTGATTGCGGAGTCATTCACATTCAGAACCATCCCATCCAGGTCATGAACAATGATGCCATTCGTCACGTTGTTGAACATAGTACGGAGATTTTGCTCGGAAATTTGCAGGGCAAATTCGGCGCGTTTGCTATCGGTAATATCCAATATTAATCCATCCCAAACTAGAGATCCATCTGCTCGTTGTTCGATTCGAGCTTCGCCATGAATCCACTTGACAATTCCAGATGGTGTAATAATTCGCCCTGACCATTCAAAAGGAGTTAAGGTTTGCATCGAGTCAGTAACAGACTGCTGGTAACTTGCAATATCATCTGGATGTATAACTTCTATCAGCAACTGCCAATTGGACATGGCTTGGGCTGGCGTAATTTCATATAGCTTGTAACATTCTCCACTAATGTACACTAGGGAAATAGCACCATCAGCAGATATACAGTATTGATAAACTACGCCAGGAACATTGTCTACTAGATTGTAGAAGCGAGACTGAACCATACTCAACTCATTCAGCGATCGCTCTAGCTTTTGGGCATTTTCTAGCGCTTGCTGATAAAATTGGGCATTCTCCAAAGAAATGGCAGCTTGAGCACAAAGTAAATTCAGTAGTTCAATGCGATCGCTCGTGAACGCCCCTGTCACTAAATTATTTTCTAGATATAAAATCCCCAGCAACTTCCTTTGATGCAAAATGGGACTACACAAGACACTCTTCGGCTGCTGACGCATGATATAGGGGTCATTGGCTAAGGTCGGATCATCACTCGCATTAATTAGCACAATAGGCAGACAGTTGCGCTTCACCTTGTAAATCAGTTTCAGAGGAATATCCTGGCTGTCGTCAATGGGAAGGTGCTGGAACACGACTGGTTCCGAACCTGCGGTAATTAACCCTTCAATTAGTAGGCGTTTGTCTCGCAACAACATTAACACGCATTTATCAGCCCCCGCATTTTCGATCAGAATAGAAAGCAACGATGAAAGCAGTTTTTCCAGTTCGATTTCACCGGAGATAGTTTGGGAAGCCTTGAGAATAGCTTTTAAATCGAGGGAATTAGAGACGCTGGAGGAAGAAGTAGAAGAACTTGTGGAGGAGACTGTTTCTAATGCAAAGACAGTTTCGTTAACCGAGAAGGCATTGCGAGTTTGTTGGAGGATAGAAACCAGTAGTTGGGGATAATGTCTTTCTAATTCAGCAACTTTGGCTTTCGCACCCCAACGAGCATAGCCATAGTAGGCTTCAATCATGTAGTCCCCAGCTAAGCGCTGTTTACCCCAGTCGAGGTAGAACTTTGCCGCCAGTTCGTTGGCAAGGGCTTCTTCTTGGATATATTCGTTAGCTTTGGCTCCAGATATAGCCTTGTCGTAAAACTCAATAGCTTCGGCTTTTTGTGCTAACACTCGACACTTTTCTGCTTCTACCAAATCAACTTTATGTTGGTGGTTCATAGGAGCATAGTGCGCCCAATGCTGTAACTGGGTTTGGTTTTGTGCTACGCGCTCTAATGCTTCTGAAAGCTCACATGATGATTGACTCAACAGTGCTAGAGCAACCAAAGAATCATAGAAATAAAATGCAGGTTCGCTGACTGCTCCCGGAACAGCCATTAAATGGTTTCTGCCTAAGAGTGCATAATTGTTAGCTGGCTCAACTTCCCCAAACAAAAAGCAAAGGGTCAGCTTATACAAATAGAAGTGATACAACCCAAATAGGTCATTTGTAGACCGCAACAGGGGTAGAAATTCCGTTTCTTGGAGGGCTGACCCAGAGAACAGTGTGGGATATTCCACAAAACCTAGTAAACTTAGAATAGATTCCCAATAGATTCGGCAGTAATTAGCTGTTATCAATTGGTTAATTTGCACCAAAGCATTGTAGTAGGTACGCGTATCTTGCTCCAAAGTAGCAAGGGGCTGACCGCACCAAAAAGAATTCAGACAGAAACAGTGTCCACTATGTCCGACATATTCCAGATTCCCAACTTCTAGGGCAGTTGTGTAGCTCTCACTCAAAAATGGTAAGGTTTCTTTGATATGAGATTTGCGGTGGAGGGTATACCCTGCCCACAACATTAACACTTGAGGTTTAGTCGCTTTAGCATCGAATTTTGAGACGACATTCAATGCCAACTGACTAAACTGCACTGCTAAATTTACATCTTGCAAGAGATTACAGACAATAAAGCTATAGGTAGCATAGTTATAAGCTAAATTACCTCTGTTTCCATACAGCAGGGATAATTTGACCGACAGGGAAGTCAGTAATACGAACAAGGGAGAGCCAGAGAGGAAAGTTGCGGTTACAATGCTACTAGCAATCTGGATAATTGCCAGTTTGTTCGCATCTGTCATCATTGGCAAGTGAACAAAATCTGCAATTTTCCTGTCGCCAATCAATTCGATAACCTCTTGGATTGCTTGTTGAATATCGGTTGGTGTTGGTGATTCGGGAAAGGTAACACCGAATTGTTGCAATACCTGTTGACCGATCTCAATGGCTTCAATCAGTTTATTCTGAGAGATATTTACTTGAATTCTAATGCGGTAAACATTGACTTTTTCTAGTAAGGAATGTGCCTGTTTAATAACAATATCAATCAACTGTTCCATCACCTCAAAGTCACCGCAGAGCATTGCCAATTCCGCCGCATCGTCATGGAATGATAGCGTCATTTCATATTGTTGCTGCCAAGCTTTTTCTCCCAGGATTGATAATCCAATATTGGCATATTCACGAGCTGCTTGATAGGCGGTAGCACTTTTGGCTTTGCGACAGGCAGTGAGGTTAAGTTGGGCTAGTTCATCTCGTTCTGTTTGTTGGGTAATTAAAGCAGTTCCGTAATTTAATTGATTGACTATTTCAAAAATCCGTTCTTCTATTGTCTGTGGGGAAATCTGTTGTAAAAGTAGTTGTCCAATTTGGTAATGAGTCGTCTGTTTTTGATGCTCAGGAATCAGAGAATAGGCAGCTTGTTGGACGCGATCATGTAAGAATTTGTATGTAACAGTCTCTTGATTTTCCACTTTACGTGCAAGACTTTCTTGCCCAACATAAAACTTATAAACATCACTGAGCGGTAAAATCAACCCTTCTTGTAATGCTTTCCACAAATCAGCAGCTGTCTCAATTGACGATTTTTCCGAAACAATTGCTAAAGTTGCTAAATCAAACTGATTCCCAATACAAGCAGCTAACAGCAATACATTTTGAGTTGATTGTGGCAGTTTTCGTAATTGAACTGCCATGAAAGTAACAACATCATCTGTAACTGCCAGACTTATCACCTGTGCCATGTCACATTGCCAACACCCTGACTCAAAATCAAATTTAATCAGATGTTCTTGATGCAGTGCTTTGAGAAACTGTGTGGCAAAAAACGGATTACCTTGAGTTTTTTGAGAGACTAATTGAGAAAGAGTCCATGCCAAATTTTCTCTACATTTTAGTGTGTCAGCAACTAACTGATTTACTTGCACTTGACTCAGTGGTGCTAAAGTAATCGTGTTAATTGTGGCTTGTGTTTTTTGCATTTCTCTCAAAGTCAACATCAAAGGATGTCCTAGATTGACTTCGTTATCACGGTATGCACCAATTAACAAAAGATGCTTTGTATCAGCCATCAATAGCTGTATTAACTTCAGTGATGCTGAATCTGCCCATTGCAAATCATCTAGAAACATCACTAATGGATGTTCAGGACTAGTAAAGACTTGGGTAAATTTTTGGAATAATAAATTAAACCTATTTTGTGCTGCTGTTCCTGATAATTCTATAGCAGGTGGTTGTTCACCAATAATTTTTTCTAGTTCCGGGATAACTTCAATAATTACTTGTCCATTTTCTCCAAGTGACTCTAATATTTGCTTTCTCCACTGCTGAATTTGAGCATCACTTTCACTTAACAATTGTCCCATTAAATCTTGGAATGCTTGTACAAATGCACTGAAAGGAATATTGCGCTGAAACTGGTCATATTTTCCTTTGATAAAATAACCGCGTTGGCGCACAATCGGTTTATGAACTTCGTTAACAACTGCTGTTTTTCCAATTCCCGAAAAACCTGCTACCAGCATCATTTCAGTCGCCCCAAGACTGACTCTCTCAAATGCTTTCAGTAGGGTTGATACTTCAGTTTCTCGTCCATAAAGTTTGTCGGGAATAATGAAGCGATCGCTTACATCCCTTTGGGCAATCTCAAATTCTTTAACTGTACCAGTTTTTTGGAGCTGATATAAACAATTTTCTAAATCAAACTTCAATCCCAAAGCATTCTGATATCTATCTTCGGCATTTTTCGCCATCAATTTCATCACAATATCTGAAATCACCTGCGGAACTTCTTCCCTGTTCTGGAAAAGTGGTGGTGGAAGTTTAGTAATATGAGAATGTACTAACTCCATGGGATCGTTTGACGTAAACGGTAACTTTCCTGTAAGTAACTCATAGAATGTTATCCCTAAAGAATAAAAATCAGTCCGGTAATCAATTCCTCGATTCATCCGTCCTGTTTGTTCTGGCGAAATATAAGCCAGTGTCCCTTCTAAGATGTTGGGATTGATCAGTATCTGCGTTTCTCTGGGTAGTAATGATGCAATACTAAAGTCGATTAATTTAACTTGTTTGCTTTCTGGGTTAATTAAAATATTAGCGGGTTTGATGTCCTTGTGAATAATCCGCTCTTGGTAGAGTATATCTAAGGTATTACATAGTGCGATCGCTATTTCTAAAAACTCTTCTAGAGAGGCGATATATCTCGTCTGGTCAGAGGTGAAATAATCTTTGAGAGAAATTCCCCCAAAGTCTTCCATCACTAATACATAACCATTTTGGTAGGCTTGGAGGCTGTAGGTTTGGATAATTTCGGGATAGTTGAGATTTTTGGCTATGGTGTACTGATTGCGAAACGACAAGAGTTCCGAGAATCTGGGATAAGGATTTTTCAGTAGTTTAATCACTACTGGTAATGAGTCAATCTCTCGATTCCCTCGATAAACTAGGGTTCTGGAACCATTGTAGAGTTCTTCAGTGATCCGATATCCGACAATACTTACTTGAGTTGTAGCCATAACATGTAAATCTTGATTATCCCTGGATTTATTATTCCCAAATAATTGACGATTCATTACCAAAACGGACAACTACTTTTACAACAGATTCTACAATTCTTGTGAAAGCCTGCAAGATGGTCTGGAAACGACTGCCATATATAGGTTTGGGCGATTTTGATCTCCAATGAAACCTAATGGATATAATGCACTGTTTTTTCCCATAACATTAACGGTGGTAACCTGACAATACCACACCTGTCTTTAAATTCTTCTACACATGGCGTAGAAATAACCATAACCTGATAACTATTCTGTTTATATGAGACTCAGGAAGTGCATAATTGTGACAGTAAAGAGTTAAACTGAAATACAAAAGCCTGACTGAAATTCTAATTAAACATGTCTATTAGGAGGTATAAAATTGTTAAAGTCCTCTCTCCCATCAGAAATACGTCAACTCTGTCGGGATAAAAAATTAGATACTCCTACGTCTGGACTTGCTCCCGGTTATGTTCAGGCTAACTTAGTTGTACTACCATATTCTCTTGCTTTTGATTTCTTACTTTTTTGTCAACGGAATCCAAAACCTTGTCCAATTCTAGATATTACAGAAGTAGGAAACCCTGAACCTAGACTGATTGCTTGTAATGCCGATATTAGAACCGATCTACCTAGATATAGAGTTTTTCAATATGGTGAGTTAATTGCAGAAACAACTGATATCAAAGAGTTTTGGAGAAATGATTTAGTAGCTTTTCTTATTGGTTGTTCTTTCAGCTTTGAAAACGTAATGCTTAACTCTGGATTACCAGTTAGACATATAGAAGAAGGGAAAAATGTCCCTATGTATAAGACGAATATTCAGTGCGTACCTGCAGGAAAATTTTCTAGTTCTTTGATAGTTTCTATGCGTCCTCTTCTGAGCAGTGATGCTATTCGTGCTGTGGAAATTACCAGTCGATATCAGAAAGCTCATGGTTCTCCTGTACATATTGGCAATCCAGAATTAATAGGTATTCATAACATACAAAAACCTGATTATGGAGATGCTGTAACAGTTTACGAAAAAGAAGTTCCTGTTTTTTGGGCTTGTGGAGTAACTACTCAAGCAGCAATTCTTCACGCTAAACCTGAATTGGCAATAACTCATGCACCTGGATATATGTTTATCAGCGATATTAAGGACGTGAATATTTAGTCAGATTGACAGTCGTATTATCTCCCTCTTTGACGCAAACTGCCTGTTATACTTTAGTTTTCTCCAACTCACGTTAGCATATGTATATGTGTGAAGCTTGTCAGCAAGTTATAGAGAATCTATCCATTAATATTGAACTTTTCTTCTCCGATCTGGACATTCTTGATGATAGAAAGAAACTCAATCAGTTAGATAAACAAATTATTTGTTATTCTCTATTAGGACTATATCGAAAAGAAATAGCTCATCTAGTCAAGTTACCCGATCAGAGAATTAGAGATCAGTTAACTAACAATATTTATCCGAGAATAGCTGATTTAATGGGTCTCGATCAAGAGGAGATAGCTGGTAGGTGGGTGAAAATTATTAATTTTTTACTTGACCCACAGCAACATTATAAGTTAAATGCTGCACCTCAGTTAAATAGTGATAACTTTCAAGGAAGTTTTGGAAGACAGGTTTTTCTCTATCCGCCTAATCAAGAAATAGTGCAATGTCAAATTGAAGGAACAAAATTTTATCAACAAGGTTTATATTATCAATCATTTACATGTTTTTTAGCAGCTTGGAATAAAGAAATTAAGGTCTATGGGACTGGCAATCCAGAAGTATTAATATACATTAATAATTGTTTGATTGAATATAAAAAGCTCTCTCTACAAGAAAAAAATATTAAAATTTATACTTTAGCTGTAGTTGTCCCATTTTATCATAATCAAGGTCAAGTAGCTACTGAAATTTTAAGAGGAATTTCTCAAATACAACTACAAGTTAATCTGTCAAGTTTTGACAAAATTTCCTTAGGAGCAGAGATAGATTTACGCGACATCAATCCTAGTAATCGCTCAACTTTAATATGTAATCAAATAGCACTACAAATTCTTGTTGTTAACGATCCCAACAATTTGTATACATTCTATAATCAAACAGCAGAAAAATTAGCAGACTTAGCATCACAACTAAATATAATTGCTATCATTGGACATTATTCAAGCGAAATGACCAAAACTGCATTGCGATTTTATCAGCAAAAAGGATTAATTTTAGTTAATTATAGTAGTACTTCTAATGAACTTTCTGAATTATCTATAGGTGAAAGTTTATCTTTCTTTAGATTGACTACCCCAGACAATATTAATGCTAAAAAACTGAGTAATTATTTAATAGAAAATCTTGCCAATAAGGTTCCCCAAAAGGTAGCCATTATTTATAATCAAAATAGTAGTTATAGTATTTCTTATAAAAATAGTATTAAAGGATATTTAGAACAGTATCAA
>Ga0116231_10006139_pt1 | contig 23175 bp, 14 predicted proteins | sample S1TSphgellanicum_2_FD_89695 | JGI IMG/M metagenome (GOLD analysis project Ga0116231, IMG submission 89695) | Host-associated microbial communities from peat moss isolated from Minnesota, USA - S1T2_Fd - Sphagnum magellanicum MG | ecosystem: Host-associated > Plants > Peat moss > Unclassified...
GAATTACTTGTAGTGCTTGGTTGCAACAAATCACATGCTTAAAAAGTGGATACTTTTGCATCTTCTTCTTCCTGAGATCAGTAGTTAAGCTGTAAGTAGGGACTGTTGGTGTTGCAGCATGATTGTGATGTTCTTGCACAACTGCTTTGAATGTTGTTGACTGGTCAGTTTGATGGCCATAACTTATGATACTTTGGGATTTAGCTACAACTGATATGGTGGTGGCCTTCACAAACATTGGTTCCAATTAATGCAGTTCCAAGATATGGATTAATTATTTTGGGTACAAATCATTGTTTGTTTTTTCAATTTTCTGTTGGAGCATCAGTAGTGAGCATCCCGAGAGGTATTTAGCAGTAAATATTTCCTTTTTTGGTGATTAAAAAAAACAGGGAATACTGCAATGAAACATTCCCTTAAAAAAATCCAAAATTTTGCACCAAAAAAATAAACACTGGTAGAAATAGTTTGGTTGAAATTGCAAGGTTTGGGTGTAGGGTGAGTATTGAAAGTGCATTTGATGTGGTTGGATGAAGTTGCTGTTACTATAATTATATCAAGGAGCAGGGAATTGTGGGGGGTGGAAAGGTTTAGATGTTGATGGAGAGCTTTGGGAGTTGGTGAGGCACCAAATGTAAATTTGGTCCTTGCAAGGAAAGCATGTGTTTACTCCACAAGGGGAATTGAAAATTTGCACAAAGAACTGGTAGAACCTTCTTTAGTGATGTTGAGGATGGCTTACCCTTGTTAATATATCTGCTGCAACAGAGGAGGCACCTAACAGCACCTTACACATCAGGTTCCTCTTTTCCTTGTCAAACAAAATTGCACCTGTTAAAAGTTTCGCAGATCTGCTAGAAGGAAGTACATGATACCTACTATCAACAAACACTTGACACCCCTTTGTCATCCCTTCTTACAACTGATCAGATTCACTTCATGCAGAACTTTCCAAACTATGCACCTTAGAGACAATGTTGCTTTATTTCCTCCATTGCCACCTCTTTTTTTTGTACTCTCCTGGAATGTAAAGTTCAGCATATTTACTTCATATAATAATATTGTGCTCTACTTCATACCCATCTCTCCATCCTTGCTTGCAAATAGTGCACTGATGTGGAATTACAACACCTGCATCTTATTCAACCTTCAAACCTGCATAATACCCATGATACTCAACATCTACAGACAAATGAGTCAAAACTTGTGCCACTATGTTCCCTACAACTGCAGGAAATTTCTGCAGCTAGAAACCGCCAACCAAATTTGGTGTTACATATCCATCAAATTTAGAGAATTTGCACTCTTGCATACATGTTGTACATTTCATGTCCAAGTATGTGAATTAAGACTTGAAGAACCAGTACTACATAGGTGGAAAGATCATTAAAAAACACCCAGAAGGAAACCCATAGCGCAAGAGCTAAATCCTTGGGTCCATAGACCAAAACCTAATCAACAGCAAACATGGATCAAGAGTGATGAGTGAGCACTCTAGCACCAAAACAAGAGACCCACTTTAATAAATTGCAGTATATGTCAAATTGCTACTTTTTTCATTAAAGCAATGAATTTGCTGCAGGATTGCCTATACCTGATGACATACAAATGTACATCAAGTTGCAATGTTGCAGGGGTCCAATTTAGTTCTCCCAATGTCTCAACTTCCCAAGCAATAATACAATGGGTTTTTTGTACAAAATATACAAGTGAGTCAGTCCCTTGACACCTTCACAGGCCTGTCATCAAATCAGGATCCTGCCATCAAATCACAACTCCTTCTCCAAAGGACTGCAGTCCAGCCTTTCCTTTTTGGCACTCTCAATTTGCCACCTTCACACACTGTTGGACATGTAACTGCCCACCAGGTTCCAAGTTTGATGACTTCGTTAGGAAGGACTGAAAGGGGGGAAATGTCACACCAATGGAACTGTGTAGCAGTACGATTTTAGTTCCTGTCCAAGAGAAGTGAACTTTTGTGCATCTGGGATCTGGCATTTGACACCCAATGTACACCATTGTATTTACAGGATTAACTTTGAAGATATTGGTTTAACTAGTTTGACAAGCTACCAATGCAATCAAGAATACATGCACATATGTCTCCCATGTTATCACAAGAGTCAAAAAGACAGCTACCGAGGGCACAACATATGCCATCAGGATCACAGCACCCATCTCCACAGTTGTCAAAGCAATCACCTACAAATGAGAAGTCACAGTTACTGCAGTCGCAGCCACAGCAGCCACCTAGAAATGAGAAGTCACAATTACTGCAATCACAGTTACTAAAATCGCAGCAGAAGACAGAATCTGGGATTCCTCCAAAGTCACCCACTATATTGCCTAGCACATCTCCTATCAAAGCATTTCCTGCTGTTGCTGCAACACTTCCGAACCCAATTGCTAGACCACCCACCAGAGCAATTCCAGCCAATTTACCGACTGTAAACTTTGGCACATTCATCTTCTTGCCCTGTAGCAATGCACACACATGAGCAGATGATCGGCAATGGAGGGCTGAGATTTTCTTCTTCAACAACAGAGATACAATTTCTCAGCTGAAAGTTATAACTGTGAGGCTTACAAGGAGCATTTGAAAACACAAGTAATCAACCATGGCTCTTTAGCAGCAGACAAGACCTTCCTAGTTGTCATTCTGCTTTCATACAGCTACCATGAAAGACAACCCAACAGCAAGCCTTTGTACATTACCAGCATGCGTTCGTGTAATAGTCGGGAAAATTTCTCCCTAGTTGTCTCAAACCCTATCATACTTGTATACTCACATGGTATGCCTGACATTATGCTCAGATTCACTGCCTGCAAGTGGCACAACCACAGGATTAGGGAATGGGTGCTTGAGCATCAAAATGATACACACACATGAAGACATTTGTGGACTGAATGGTCAACTTAGAAGATGTGTTGAAACCAGGGTTTTTCAATCTGTAGTTTATGATCAATCCCAAGTCTAGGATGAGACGATGTTGAGATTCATCAGAGAAGATAGAGAGAGAGATCTCAATTTCCTCTTCTCTGTAATAGCTAAGGCACACTGAGGAATCTCATCTCTGGTGCAGGCTCTGTCTAGTACTGAATCCAGGCAAGCTCAGCATTTTTCCAGTGGAAATAAATCTCAGGAGAGCAATCTAATGCAATGACCCATCATCAATATAGCAAGCTTTGACTTTTGGTGTCAACTCCTGATTTGTGCTTTGGGCACAATTTTTAAATATAGCTTCTGAGAAATTATTTAGATAGGATATTGTGGTGGTCATTCTGTCTCTATTGCAGGGAGGCTTCTATCAAGAGCTTACTTGTTCTTGCATGTTTTTGTCATCATACAGCCATGCTTGAGCCGTGAGTAAATCCAGCTGCTGTTTAGCAAAGACCTACAAAGAACACCCACTCTTTGAGATCAGTCACAGCATGTTTTCCATCAGTAGGAAAGTCTCCACAGCCTTCCCATTGCTGAAAGCAAGAAATTTCAGTTCCAAAAAAATTATTGAAATTCCAAAACTTGACCATGACAAATTGGAAGTTGTGGAAGATAAGCCATTGATGGACTGCTCTGCCAATGTTGCATCCACATGGCCATTATAGTGGCTGATCATTTGCAGATGGAATAAATTGTAGCTTACCTTGCTCAGAGGGACCCCAGGAGATTCACTGCTCAAAACTTCAACGTCCCAGACTGTTTGATCAGGCAACATGCCGACTACTTTGATAGACCGTGGAAACTTGCCATGAAATCTTCCTGATACTACCAGGGGGTTGCCACAGAACAGATCCGGTATTGGAAATGGATACACCTGACACCCACACAACACAAATTTCTTAGATTTCCCAGTGACCATAAACATCAAGCGAATCAACACCAGATCAAAGGCAGATATGATAATCAAATGGGAATGTCTTGGATTGTAGCCACCATCTGACAGCCACCTGCCTGTAACATGACCAAAGAAAGGGAGGATACTACAGCCATGTTAGAGACAAGCCATGAGACTTAGCTTGATGTGACTTGCTGAAGTAGATCATGATCAAAGTAGGCAGAGAAAGTCCTTGTGAGAATGGGAGAGTAATGAGATCACCATGCTTATGGGTCATTACAACAACTTCACCAGTGCACTCTACAGTTTGGATGAAAAAAAATCAAAACATGCCAGTTTGGTGAAGCAAATTGGTTTTTGACCAAGCATTTATGCACAGGATGGTGAGGCTGGCAAAAGGCACAGCAAAGCCTAACACCTGCTGTTAATTAGCTAGATGGTTTGATTGGTCCAGGTGGCTTAATATTAGTAGTCTCCCACCTTTTGCAGTCCTGGTTTCAATTTTATGTGTGAGGTTGGGAAAGAGTAAATAACTATGTGAGAAATACTGTTGCAGGGCCACATATTGAACATGGTGAAGCTGCTCTTACAACTTATGCAAAAGAAGAGGGGTCCATACCTCACAGCCACTAGGCAAATCCATGATTGAAAGAGTAATATTTGTGAGCAATGGGGTGGAAGCTGCCACCAGCATCCTCTCCATTTGCTCCCGAATTCTCCCTGTCAAAAAGACATATAGCTCAATTGCTCAATGAGATGCCAGCACTCTAAAGGGGCCGTCCAAAACACGTAGAAGAGATTGTGACCCCATTGATGATGATGGGTGCATCTGTTGCAACAACCATCTGCATATCTACAAAATCATGGAGCAACCTCCACAACAACATTTTGAACATGACATGACAATGAGTGCAGTCATAACCTTATGAGAGTGGCTCACAAAGCGTTAGACTATCACCTTCTTCATCACACATAACAGTGATGAGCTGCCATGACTACCCCACTGACTTCATCAGCTTCCAATGGTGGGTGTAGATAAGAAAATTGTAATCTGCATTGTGTGCATTTCTGTTGCATTTCCAGAAGCAATAGGAAGACTTGGTTATGACACTGTCTAACACTGAAGAGACACTCAACAACAGTCTGCTATAGGTTGTATCCAAATTTGATGACTGTTAGGATAGATGTGCTTACCAGATACAAAAGCAGCATCGCTCATGCCACGCCCAATGACTGCAAGCATTTTCAAGAAGTAGTAGTTGCAGTAATGGCCTGTATAGCACAATGTTCAGTATACAATGAAGGCTAGTTTTGATCTTCTAGATTTGTGCACTGCTCATGGACTTAGAAAAATTAGTCAAACTCTTCCTTATCAAGTAGTTCTATGTTGTGAACTTTCAGTTTGTGGTTCTTCTGTACAAAGTAAAGAACCCACAAAACTCTGAGGAAATCCTGCAAAAGCTAATGTTTCCCAGTAGAAAGTCCCACCCTTTTCCCCATAAGAACATCTAAAGCTTCTTGGATGTTTGAACTGAAAAACAAAGCACAGACAAAGGAAACCCAAGGTTACTGTTTGAATTTCAACCTATTCCAAATGTTGAAATCCGAGGGGCCTTGCCACCTCTAGAAGTGACTGCTGCTTGGATCAAGCGACAGATCTTACGTTCGTCTACAACAGCTCCATCTGTGATCAAGAAGATGTATGGCACTGCATCTAAATTCATTTGCAGCAGCTGAAAAGCCTGTGAACAGAAACAAAAAGCCTGCAAAAATCAGTACAATTGCACTCAAAGCTCTCAAAGTTCTCAAACTTCAAGGCCAATTCAGCATACATATACCAACAAAGACATGAAGAATCTAAGCCTACAATACCCACAATGATGAGAAGAATTCAATATGCCAACTCTGACCTTCAAGAAAGACAACCAGCTGATAACAAAAATGGGTAGCTGTTATTGATGCTGATCAGGCTATGATGACGCAGACAACTTACTGCTTGCAAAGGTGCAAGGATATCAGTACCACCCCTTGCCTCACAATTTGTGGTGACCCACTCTTGAGCATGGCCAAGGATAGGTGCAGTTGCATGCACAAGTTGAGAAGAGAACGTCAATTGAGCATGATCAAACACAATGATATTAAAAGAGTCCTCTGGTTGTAAGGATGACAGTCCAAACAACAGAGCCTGACACGCATCCTCCATAGGCTTGCCGTACATACTGCCACTCCTATCCAGCAAGAAGACAACTGCCCTCTTGAATGCCTGTAAAGTAATTGCAATTATGAACATCAAAAATCAGTTTACAATAGCAGTCATCTTCAGAGTGTAACAAAGTCTTTCGGCACAACAGCTTTCTACAATCGTTAGAGCAACTCCACCAGTGCTTGATATGTGACCCTACAAATTAAAATTGGATGAAGAAAAGTCAAAACATACAGGTTTGGCTTAGCAAAATGGTTTTCACCCAGCATTTTTGCACAGTTTGCTGACACTAGTAAAAGGCACAGCAAAGCTGTGTACCTGTTAGAGAAGAGTGTAATAAATGTGATCTGACTGCTGCTCCCTGTTTCTGATTGGCCAATCATAATGATTGATCCAGGTAGTTTGTTATTTGTAGTCTCCCACATATTTGCAGTCCCAGTTTTAGTTTTATGGGTGAAGTTGGGAAAGATTAAATAACTAAACTTGGATGTGAGAATTATTTTTGACAGGTCACATATTGAGCACCACTGGAGATGCTCTACAACACTGGATAAGGAATCCACACCACTTGGAAAACAAATCATCATCACAAGTGCCTTCTGATGCTCTCTACTCACATTTTCACAAAAAGCCAACATAGAAGGGGCATTGTGTTAGACAGAACCATTTCCTACTTTGACATGTTTTGGATCCGGTGGAGCAATAGAGAGGCAGAATGTTCCTCGTGGATCAGATTCCCCTGGTATAGGATCCTGGACAAGCAAATTGGGTAATATCTTGTCACTCCACACCTGCATGTCCAGCATTCGACTGATCAGAACATGAATGACATTGATCCAGAAGCCAAGCTTCTTCCTTGCTGCATGGGTATAGGGTTTTGCCTAGGCTTATGGTGATAACACACTATTCTGTTTTGCATAAAGAGAGAAAAAATACACTCTCTCCAGCTGCTGGATCTGGATCATAGCATGTACCCTTGTACCAGCAAATTGACAAGGGAAAGCTGTGCATGATGCAGTCAGGAAGATTATTGAACCCCACACATGTGACAGAGATTTCATACCTGATATGATGCAATAAAGTCTGAATTCTTCCAATCTCCCCATGTGTCTTTACCACCACTTACAAGACTAACTCTTCCATCCTCTCTTAAAGTTTCCTGGCATTGCAACAGCATGTGAACAGTGGGGCACTTCTGAGTCATATGCCAAACACCAACAAATATCAAACAATCTTGTTTCACACATCAGTTCTTTTGCTACTGGCAATGGAAATCAGCATTACAAGATAATAAAAAAAAGCCTTCAACCGATGTGAGTTTGTGATCCAGAAAGTGGAGAAGTGCTGTGACTCTTAAATGGGAAAGGTGATTGGAAGAGGACCCAGACCCACCCGCCCACCTTCATAGTGTTGTTGAACTGGCCAACAACCACGGGATGAGGTGTCCCAGTATTTATACTGCAGGTGAGCTTTACAATAGATGCAAGTTCTGTCTCCAGTGGAACAACATAATCAGGAAGAATGAGTGGCACTCGAACTGCGTAGAGCCCATCAGAGAAAAGCATTGCCTGAAACCATGTAATTTTTAACGATAACCTTGTGCCAGAAACAACCTGAAACAAAAATCGCAATGATGTCTCTTTTGGTTCAAAATCTGATGCACAAGAAATAATTTTGACCACAGTAGCTTCTCAGAGGAAGTCTTCTTGGAAATCTTGAGCTCAAAAGCCCTCCAGAAGCTCAAACAGATAAATGTGAAGCTCAAAAGCACAGACTTAGTGAATAAAAGACATTAGTGTTGCCACTGGAAGCTCAACAGAAAAATGACTACCAGATATGATAACAGCATACCTGAGGAACACGGAGACGGAAAAGGTCAGGGTTGTAGGTGCCAGGGTCATCTACATTGGTCATAGGGCTACCTTTGGCACCATAACTGGCTGCTTCATCCCTTGGCACAACTATAGTGGTGTACAACCTCCTGTTTCCCAAGTCAATCTCAACACCTGCCACAGTACCCTGCCACCCAATAAACCGCAAATTGTCAACATCATTCATTGTCTCTTTCTAGGCACATTTTGGGAAAAATTCTTCCATGCAAATTCCTGAAAGTTCCAATGGAAGAATTCCAGCAAATGGGTGTCAACTTTTTTTATGTAAGTGAGAGATTTGGCACACCTGATGGTCCATAGGCACAGCAAGAAGGCAGTCACAAATTGCCCCACTCCGCAGACAATCCAAAACCCATGTTCCTTGTACGGTTACAAATGCGGTGCTGATTTGACACTCAACTTTGAGATAGAGGTCTGTCAAGCTGAGAGGAACCAGAGCTGGCAAAGGGGGCACATCATGCCTGTACCCAAACTGCTGCTGCTGCCCTGCTTCTTCTCTCCACTGTGGTGGTGGTGCATTGGGAATTCCCACTATTGCCATGTCTGCGATAATTGCATATATCATAGGACATGTGGGCAATGACCCACCTGCCATTTCTCCTTTCATCTCTGGAATTTTCCCTGGGATTGTAGAATGCTTGGGTGGTCCAAAAGCTGGAGTGTGGACACCTCCTGTCTTCAACTGTTGAGCCAAGATTTGACCCGCAGCCAATGAAGTGGTAAAAGACATTGGATCCATTTTTCCCCTTGAAACCCAAAACAGGAAATGATAAGTCAACAAATTAGATTAGATTTGGATTGAATTGAATACTCCAAAAATAAAATTAAAATATCAAACCTAAATAAAGAAAGTCAACTCCCACCCAATGGGTCTCATCACCATCAACACAAGAAAATTTCACAAAAAACAAAACCCATTGCTCATGCTTCACACAAAATGCAAATGGAAACAAGCTTTCCCCCCCCACCCATCACATGCTATTCACAACATTTTGGTTTACTCTATGAGAAATGCACAAATCATGAGTCCACCCACCAAAAAGATCACATCCAAATACTAAAAACAAAATCCTTTCGAGGAGAACCCTTTTGGGAGTGCCTATGAGGAGACCCAATTTTTTTCCCCAAAATGTCAACTTCAAAAACAAAAAATTAAAAATGAAGGGAGTCTGGAAAAAATTCAGAATTCAAGCACCCAATGCGAGTTTATCATCTATCATTCATATGGGCAGAAAAAGTCATCTCTCCATTTCACAAATCCCCAAAAAAAAGCACACAGAGACAGAATGTGAAGGAACTACAACTACAACCTCTTTCTACCATTGGAATCAAAGAAGAAGAAGAAGCTCACCGTGTTCTTCACGCGGAGTGGATTGATGGGAGCATGAAACTAGCTCGAAAACTCGGAGCAAAATGAGGAGAAAGAGTCGGTACTTGGACAAGAAAGTCGTGAGCACCAAGCACGAGCGCAAGTACAAAGCTCCTCACTGTAACAGTGTGAACAGTCTTGGTGTTTCAGTGTATGTGAGCCCCCATGTGACAACTTGGGATGAAAAAGGACACACACACAGAGAACACAATTCAAGAAAAGAGGATGAAATTTGGATGAAATTATCAAAATTTGAAATTAGTGGAGGTAAAGTTCTTTTGGAAATTTAGGTGTAGCATTAGTACCAGTGCATTTGGAAATTTAGGGTTTAACTACCTCATTAGTCATTCATCTAGATCTCTTCACACAGGATGAGGTTTATTACTTATTGAATTTGGAAATTTAGGGTTAGCTACCATATCTTTCTATCTATTTTCACAGAGTATGGAATTTAATATTATTATTTAATTATTTGTTAATTATTTGAAATTGTAGGGTTAGTTATCCCATGAGTTGTTTTGTTCTATTTTCATGCAAGATGAAAATTTGTCATTAGGTCCATAGTAGCTAGTTATTTGGAAGTTTACAGTTAGCTACTTCCCCAATCATCTATCTATCTTCTTTGTGGTGTAAGTTGGTTGTTTTGTAGTTAGTTGGAGATTTAGGGTTTATTAAGCATCTATTAACCAAAAGAGTTGTATGATAGTTGTTTTTTTTAAATTTTATTTTGCATCATTTGGATGCCTTCAATGTAATTTTTTGAGGTCTTATTACAAGGTTTCTAAAGGAGGATTTCATATATATGTAGGATAAGCTCACCTAAATTTGCAATTGTTTATGTTACTTATTGGGTACCTCATTTATTGGGTACCCTAAATTTTACCTCATTCTTGGGCCGATATTTTGGACTATTTGGAAGGAAACAAAAAATGGCTTGTACAAAAACATGTGGTGGTGTGTAGAGATGTGAGTTCATGAACGGGGAAAGATGGTTATGGTATGATATTTTTTCAACAAACAAATGGATGGAATGAATGCAAATTGTACTAGTTAAATTTCAATGAAGTATGTAATGGAACCCTTTGCCCCATTCAACTCCCACTTTTGAACCCTCATTGGTCAACCTCGAATATTTTTGAAAGAGCACACCCCAACTCAACATTATATTTGTGTCGGGGTGAAAATTTACCTTCCTCTTCATGAATTTTAATTGGTCCCATGATTTTAGTATTTTGTCTCATTTCTTTTGTTTTAAGGAATTTCAATTTTGGTCCATGGATTTTATGGTGCAAATTATAGAGCCCCAAATATTCGGGAGGGGTGGTTTGGGGCATGGAATGGAAATATCATACCTATGTGATTCCACCCATTGCTTTTGATGGTCATCAATGCATCAAGTTTCTTTTCTTTTCGCTTCAATCTTGTGATGTAATCAAAGTGAGAATCATTTGTAAGGAAATTTAGCCAAATTTGGTTATAAATCAAATGTGAATTTAAAAAAAATAAAATTGTTATGTATTCTTGATTATGTAATGGAATCTATAATAACAAATTGGCAATTTGAATTTCTTTTTTGCAAAATTTGGTGAATTTGGCCATTTTAAAATGAAATATCCTTTGAATAGGTTTAAATAATATTTTTCAGTCCAAAAATTGGCAAAAATATACCAACAAAAAAAAAATCATTGGGTGCCCCATTGGCATATTTATTGTTGAAAAATCGGGTGCTCACATTTGGTAATGGATGAAAATTTTGCAACTTGTAATAATGAAAATTTATTTGAATAGGAGTTATGCTTGTTGACATATGACTTTTTAAAATCTAAATTGATGTTAAACATGACAAATCTTATTGCAAGAAAAGAGAATCAAAAGGAATAAATGGAAATGAAACCAAAAAGGTTCTAAATCCTGGTTCATTTACCAATATCCCACATTATGTCTCTTAATTCATTTACAAACAACAAATAACATTTTTAAAATGCAAGTGGAAGGTGGGTGCATGATGCATGGAATTCAAAACTTGGTTAACTTCATTGCTCCCATTCAATTTACATGTCTTCAAATATGATTAATGGTCATTTCATGAACTTTGTTTCCCTTTTGAAAAAATGGTAGATGAAAGTGGATTGTTAATGATCCTTCTTCACTTAACTCACCATTCATGAACATCCATTTTCATCAATAATGGGTTAGTTTAACTACTTAATTAAAGTCTAATTAAGTTAGTGCTAAATTGAGTTAATGTAATTAATTGTGTTTTATCATGTATTTAGTGATTTTGGACATTTCAAAAATTTAGACTTAACAAATGATCATTTGAAAATAAAAAAAATTGGAGAATTTTTTTGATTCAAAGGCCACCATATAATGTAACAATAGATATTTAATAATGTTTTTACTCAAATATAATATAAAATTTGATCCTAACCACCAAGTTAGAAAAGTTCAAATTAATAACTTAATCCAAAATTAACTATATATATATATATATAAATTGGAATCGATTTAAGTGTGAATGAAGTTCATGTTATTTTGTATTTGGAACATAATGTTGAGTTGCGGTTCTAAAACACATAAGTTTGTTGTTGTAATTTTTTAATGTTTTTATGCAGGTTTTGTTTGTGCACATTGTTATGTAAATTTTATTGTGTTTAGGGTCTAGATTCTTATAGGTTTTGTAAATGAGTAAATCTTTTGGTTTGAAAGTGAGGCACCATTTAAAATTATTTATGTTATTTGGTTTATGTGTCTATGGATAGTAATAGTTGTAAGTGTTAGCATGGTAGGGCATGACAAATGGATGAAATTCATTCATCATTTTAAATCACACAAAATGAAGTTCAAAGTTCATCCATCACCATTCATTTGTCATTTGTAATCGATATGTAAGAAGGCTTTTTCATATGTAATGATTATGGGCCTTATGGAAACTAATTCTGATTTAAATCTTTCCATGGCTTAAATTGATCAAGAAACCTTGCAATCAAACATTAAAAATATCAAATATTTTAATGGCAGGCTTATGATTCAACCCATGAACTCCAGAAACATAAAAAAATAATCTCTCTTTTTCACAATATAATCAAAGCATTAGTTGAAATTTTAGAATGTAAAATAAATTGTTTTAGGAAATTTTAATCAATATATTTTCAAAATGTGCAAATTCATCATATATCATAAGTTGTAAATCAAGTGCAAATGAGGGTTGTGTACATTTTAAAAGACCAAGTATGTAATTGTGCAATCAATGAATAAATAAATAAATAAGGTGTTTGGTTATCATTATGAAAATCATTTAATTTTTTTCCAAATTAAATCATACTTCATCAAATCTAGCTTTTTATGAAAATTTAAATGGTATGGACAACATATATTTAAGTATTTTTATCACAGATTGGTTGGATGCACATGAAGAAAATCTTTCCAGTGGTGTGTTGATGAAGCACACCCATGTAGAAAGATACAAGGCAAAAAAAGTCTTGTTCTGAAAGCATTGGGAAAATTTCAAGAGTGGATGATTCCTTGAACAGAAGTATCATGGAAATTGCAATGCAAGATGTGATTGTTACCAAACACCCATGTTGGACATTGAAACTAAACTTGTATCTGTTGTTAGAACATTTCCACCTGCTCTCAGTATGTGACTGCAGACAGTAAAATTTATTGCGAAAAAAGTCAAAATGTCCCGGGTCAGCTGAATTGGTTATTCTGCACCAAATTGGTGCAGCTTGCTATGTTTGGTAAAAGGCGCAACACAGTTGTGGACCTCCAAAAAAGAGTGTAATAAATTGGACCTGACTGTGGCTCAGTATTTTTGATTGGTCGATCATAATGATTGGTCCAGGTGGTTTGCCAATAGTAGTTCCCGTGTAGATGCAGTTCCAGTTACAGTTTTATTGGTGGGTTGACAAAAACCAAGAAGCTAAACTTAGACATTTAATTTTATTATCCAGAGTGACATACTGAGCACTGGTGGACACGCTCTTACTGAGTATACACTAAAAGTGCCTTTATCTTTCCCATCAATTGACATCAAGTATGAGGTGTGTATAACTGAGACTGTGTAACCAACTATAACTTAGTCCTTTTTTGTCTGTCCTTTTGATTCTCTTGTGAGTGTAATATTATTCAGCTACACACGTTCTGTGCTTCTCACCCCCAGATTCAATTAATAGAGTTACCCATAAAGTACCCCAAACTGGGGGTATTCTGTCCTGGTATTGCCAAATTTGGGGAGGAAATCAAAAGTCAGGATGAAAACAGTAACACACAAACAAACAAAAGTATGGACCAAACGGGTTTTGTTGCAAAACTTAGTCCCCAAAGGAGTTTCTCACCCCAGTTTTGGATTTGCATTATCCACATCTTTACCAAAAGGTCATGTTCTTCATTCAAATCAAGTCTTGCCAGGAAACAATCCTGCAAATCTTGTGAACTGATACCCAGTTTCACTAACGGTGCAGCTACACTCAAATTGAGAATGAAACAGCAATTACAGGCAGAAACTAGGGCCCAAAGACAGGATGACTTTTAAGGATCACTTTAGTAGTCCATTCCATTTTTTTTCGACACTGTGATTGTCTGCAGGCAATCAGACCATGTTGGTGATGTGTGATGGGTACCCAATTCTTGCAGAGCATATGATTGGGGTACATACCTCTTTGATGCTCCTGACTTCAACAGAGCCTGGAAATTGAAGGGTGTAACTTCAGATATCAAAAAAACAAGAAGGGAAAAAATCCAACTTGGATGTCACGAACAAGAACTGAAAAACTGAGAAAAAACTGAAGAACTGAAACTGAGACACGGGAAGTCACAAAATCCAGTGGATTTTTGAATGGTGCCAACAGCAAAAAAGTATCATCAGTGCAGGTAGATTATACCTGGAAAAGGTCTTTTCAAGGTCCTCCCTCATTACCCAGCTTTCTCCTTACGCCAGGAAGTATCAGTAAAACTGTAGTAGTATCATTCAGACCTTATTGAGGATCTCTAGTTTGAAACTACATGTGCAGTTGTTCATATTGTGGCAATTTGCCCTGGTGACCAATTTTTCTGAGGCTTGAACTCTGACTTGCTCATGTGCTTCAGATGATCCTCAATTTGGGGCAAATCTGTACTCCCCCCACTTGTAGATCCGTCACCTCAAACATTCTTCTAATTTCTAGCCACATCAAACAAACTGCATCCACAAAACACTAGAGCAATTTTTGATAGACTACTGAAGACTAATTTGCTTATCTAAATGACAGTTTTGCACTTGCCAAGGGAATCTGCATTCTGTAAGGCTGGTAATTTACTCTCGAGACATCTTGGAATGGTGGGTGCGATGGCCTGTCACAGCAATGCAGTCACTTGACCTGTCTAGGATATAAACTAGTGTCCCAGATGGAAAATAAAGCTCTCAACCTCAAACCAAAGCTTTGTATAAAACTACAACTACATTTCACAGTGCTGGTATTGTCAAGACTGAATTGGTGACTATCCAACACAGTCATGCCACTGTCACAATAACCCAGATTTGGGTCATACCTCCCAGCTATCGGAGGTAGCACTTACATTTGTAGCTCAGAAACTGAGCAAAGTCCAATGCATAACAGCAAGCAAATGCACTGCCTGATCAACAATTGATACAGTCATCAGAAATGAAGTTCATTGAAGAAAGATGGATCAACTGCTTTACTGAGGAGTCCTCAGTTGTCAGGTCTTTAACCTTGTGACACACACAGGTGGGGCAAGGATACTAATTTTTTTTGTAGAGGCCAACAGTACCCTGCATAGGAGGAATACTGCAATAGTAAGGGGTTAGGCATACCCATTGCCTCTCCGTCCCCCTCCTCCTGCTCCTCCTCCCCCCACAACAAGAGAACCAGGGGGCTTGTTAGTCAAGCGCCTCTTATACCGCTTCAATACTGATGCTAGATTTTCTTTTCCTTTTGGGAATGCAACATCTCCTGCAGCTGTTCCTGTCCGACCCTTTCGAGAGCCAACAGCTGCCTCAACTTCCTTGATCATCTCCAAGAAGAGGGTGGCATCAGCCCCCCTTCCTTTGAAGCTTGTTGATTCAGGATCCTGGGTGCAGGCATGGATATCACTCAATCCACCTACTAATGGAGGACTGTAAGTGTCCCCATTTACAGAATCCTGGAAATAATTCCTCTGTTGAGTCACTCTAACTCCTTGTTTGCCAAAATTCTCTGCTGATCCGGGTTCCAACAAACAGCCACAAAGTGACGGCACTCCACGTGGCTTTGAAAAGGCGGGCTCCAAAATGCCCTGGTCACAGAAACCCATCCCCTTTAGTGAGCAGTTTCAAGACATGACCTAAAGACAGAAGGTGCAACAAATGGGTACTCTGACTGACCTAACAGAGAAAATAGGATTTGGTGCTCTTGGTCTTATTTAGGTGTTACCATTCTGCTCACATGTGTGCAAGTCTGTAACACCCAGTTCTGGGAAGAGGCTGAAAGCATGAAGTCTTCAATCCAATCCTTGGGAACTGCTGCCTGATGATACCAATATGCTGTGGCTCTAATTGCATCATGTTGAGGGAGGTATCAACTACATGAAATATCCAAAACGTGAAACAGAACAAGGTGGGTTTAGGGTTTAGGTAGTGGAAGACCTGAAGTCGATTCAACACATAGGTATATTTCCCCCAGAGCTCAGGCCGGCTTTCCATGAGAGACAACTCCAACAATCGATGCACAGACCAGACTCCAAAGCTAATAAGTAAGCCCTTCTTGCCCCATACGCAAGAATCACCACAACTGTGCAAGGTCCTTGCCAACTTGTTGCTATTGAAAAGAGATGTCATGGGACGACTATGTGCTTGCCACTGGTCAGGACTGCTGTACTGGTCATGGGTCTCTGCTGCTGTCAATTTTGACTTTTCTGCAGTTGCCACAGCTGCAACTAAATCTTCATCTGACCCATTGTCCATGCGGAAAAGCCACTCTGAGCCCTCCAATTGCAGAAGCTTGCTGAGGCACAAATGGAGACTCTCAATCACTTCAAGCTCAGAATCCACTCTATTAGCTGAACCCATGGCAGTGTTGTTGTTTTGGGTAATGCTGCCTTCTGGGCGAACTGCTGTTGTGAACCGATTGTTTATCCCATTCTGACTTGACGCTTGGCTATTATTACCTCTAACACTACCGGAACTCCCATCAAGAGCAGCACCAAACAGCTGTTCAGAGGGTTGTCTTGACCATAAGGAATGATTTTCTAGCCGAGCTGACTGAATAGAAAACCCATCTCTGTAAGACTGTGGAGGAGAGATCTGATCAAAAGAAAGAGGAGGAGCCCTCTCACTGGCTCCCACTCCTTTTGTGGCAGGAGAAGAATGATCAAAAGTCATGGGTATGTCAAGCTCTCCTGTTGCCCGGTATACTAGAGAATCCAGAGCTGCATGATTCAGCAAGGAGTCCCATGATCGAGGACCTGAATCTGACTGTCCCCCAGATCCTTCCCGAAGAAGCAACTGCTCAGTCACTCTCGAGTGAAGCGGAGTCCTTCCAGGAAGTGAATCGATAATATGCTGAGAGGCGTGACGTGACTGGATAGTATCCTGCACCAACAGTCCACTATCACCTTGAAGGCTACGGCCATACAACTTGTAGTTGTCACTCTCTCTTTCCACCCCAACACCCAGAGGCTGATGTGAAAGAGCTTGGCCTGACGGGGTGTATGCTGATCTGAATGCCTGTGTGCCCATGTATGCCGGGCTTGGAGTGCCGGCACTACGACCTAGAAACGAGGGAGATCGGTAACCATGGATTGTCGCCGGTTGCTTGTGAGTTTCTTCTGGATACAATGGAAGATGCAGGCTTGAGTATTTCCTCTCACTGGTGTACGGAGAGAGGTTCTCCAACCTGCCAGAATAGTCATTTGAATGTCCAGAAAAGAGCAACGAAGTCGAGGCACCTGCATGAGAGTGTGGTCTCATGTAGGTGTCCTTCTGGCTCACTTGGTCACCAAGACTACCCTTTTTCAGCAGAAGGCAATGTTTAGGTTTCAAGAGCATGCCATAGTCATCCCTGTCAAAGCCCTCTGTGGAGCCTGGCTGCATGGGCAATGAACCATGATCCACCTGCTGATGCTGCTGCTGTATAGCTCCTCGTGCTCCTGCTCTGCTGCCTGCAATCCTGCCATTGGCTGTGCCACCTTGCTGTTGTTTTACTGGCTGTCCATGCAAGTCAAACAATTTGCTCCAAAAATCATCAAGAATGGCTGCAAACTGTCGGCGAGCTGCACGTCCTAATCCTGAAATGCGGGAGAGACTTCCACTTCCATTGCTGTTGACATTTCCTTCTGCAGTCTCGCTTCTATCTCCCACACTTGTGACTGAATGGGGACCATTGTGTGTAAGGGATTCGGAACTAGCACCAAGGTCTCCTGCAACCATTGTATCCACCAGCATACCTCCAGGTTGAGGTTTCTCCCACCCATTAGCCTTGTCATCAACTTTCTCTAGCAACTCAGCATCTGCTTGCTGCACCACATCTGCTGTTTTTGATCCTGTTGACTCCAGATTGTCTGCAGTACAAACAAGACCATCCACAGGCTGCGGCTCAACACTGGCTGGCAGTGGCATCGGCACCATTTCTGTGTTTGCCACTAGTATTTTTTCCTGAGCTGGTAGATGCACACATTTGGGGTGCTCCTCCTCTGCAGAAAGGGATTCCAAAGAGGTTACTAACCCCTCCAGCTCCACCTCTTCTAAAACCTGGGATTCTGGTTCTGGGAGAGCTATAACATCCAGTTCTGCAAAGAGGTCATCTTCCACAACAGCAGATGAACTGCTGCCTATTGAATTCGTCGGCTCAAGGTCCTGGGGAGCTACTTCCAGTACTGTAAAAGTTTCAGTAGTACTGTCTGACCCTTTACCATATTGTGATTCTTGTGAGGTTTCGACAACCTTGGTGGCAAGTTCTGCCAGAATGGCTCTAGCTTCCTCAGCAGGTTTCAAAAGCTCCAAGAGTGACAAGTCCTTGAAAGTCCTGGAAATTTCAGGGGTCCATTGAGGATCTGCTACCTTCAAGCCTTCAGCAGGCTGTATTGGTGCTTGATCACGAACTTCAGGAATGTCCGGCAATTGCACAAGCTCATGAATTTTGGAGTCATTTTCTTCAGGAAGACTGATTCTGGACATCCTTGCCGATGTTGCTTTCCAAGCAGACAAATGATTACCCCTTTCATGCTTCACTCCATTGTCTTTTTGGGACAGTTGTTCATTCATGAACTTTGGACCACTCAGCTCATAGTGTGCAGATACCCCTATCCGGAGTCTCTCAGCAACCTCGTTCCTCTCAAACCGCTCATACTCTTCAACCCACTTCCTCTCCATTGCTATCCTGTCCACCCGCAAAGGTGTCACGACCAACCAAACCAAAAGCCCGATAAAGAGACCGATTCCTACTAGTGCCAAAGCAAAGATGCTCGCATTCATAGTCTCGCCTCCATAGTTGCCAAACGAATCTGTCCCCAGAAGATGTTCCAGTTGTGCAGCAAAGCCTGCAAACTCATCAATTTCTTGAAGAACCACACCAAACACCAGCCAGGTGTTGGCAATAACGACCAGGGCAACAGAGACCCATGCCGCAGCTTCGACTAATGCAGGTGTTCTGAATGAACCCATGCGAGCCTCTGAAGTAGATGCTTTTATAAGAGGAAGTGCTGTGAAGGGAAGCAGCAGGGTGACAAGCACCTGTGCAAATACCAGCAGTTGGTATAGACCTTCATTTCCATAATGCCAGGCGCAGAAAGCTGTTGGGACTATTGCTGCTCCCCTCAACACTGATCGATGAATCCAGGGTTGCACCCTAGTGTCTAAGAAACCTTCTAAGGCAGCCTGTTCTCCTGAGGACCCAGTGTGTGTTGACAACTGTCCTGCACAAAGCATTGCCAACCCAAATACTGCCGGTGCAATCGACTTGCTGAAGACCTACACAGCCAATACCGAATTCCTGTAAGAACTCAAAACCATTTGATTTCATCATTGCAGCAGACTTGCATGCCACATAAACCTTGTACCCTTAGAGCATCTCCAGTGGTGCTCAGTATGTGATCCTGCAAAAATATTTCTTGCATCCAAGTTTAGTTATTTACTCTTTCCCAACCTCACCCATAAAAAACTAAAACTGGGACTGCACATATGTGGGAGACTATCAATAGCAAACCACCTGGACCAATCATTATGATTGACCAATCAGAAACAGGGAGCAGCAGTCAAATCATATTGATTACAATTTTCTCTGGCAAGTGTTATTTTGTGCCTTTTACCAGCCTCAGCAAACTAACTGTGCAAAAAAGCTGGGCCAAAACAATTTTGCTGAGCCAAACCAGCACGTTTTGACTTTTCTTCATCCAATTTTAATTTGCTGCAGGGTCATGTACTGACCACCAGTGGAGTGCTCTTATAGCATTGCACAAAAGAACTACAGTTTGTCTCAAGGCAAGGTCAAAATATAAAGATGAAACATGTGAATGAATGCAAAGTGATATTGACACCATACAACCAAACATTGTCAGTCCTAAACCAAACCCATCGACTCTGTCATCTGTCTGCAACCTTCAAGCTACATCCAAGATGAAAGAGTCTAACATTCAACAAGACACATGCATGGATGGATGGGTCTTTCCAAACATACCTGCTCCATGAGTGCATGGGCATCCTGGAGTGTGAGGACCACCAATCCTGTGTTGTAAAAACTGGTAGCTGCAACAATCAACAAAACTGCATTTGCCACCAATGCAAACCCAAAAGCTCCAATTGCATCCCACATACTCTTTTCACATAGTGTTTCAACTGACTGGCTTCCATCTGTTGTGATTTGCCTCTGTTCAGTAACAGCACCCCACCAGAAAGCCAACATAATGTCAAAACATTGGTTTCACCAGGACTAGGCATAACATGTTAAAAGCACATGGCCAACATTTGCAAGGCATGAGCAGGCTTTGGCAGATCCACGTGCAAATATGTGCACTGCCCAATTCTCATGACAATACCTTGGCAAGTGGTGAGCGAAGATAGAATGTGTGAGGCATGACATTAGCCCCAAGCAATGCCATTGCAGTGTACAGGGTGTCTCCTCGGAGCTTTGGTCGCATTCCAACAGCAATTACCATTGCATTTGGTGGGCTGAGCAGTGCATCCAACCCAAAGCATACCAGAATTACACCTACAACAATTCGAGTCAGGAACTCTGCGCTTTGCAATCCCTGAAAGAAGAACCCACAAATTTGAACCCAAATTTAGAATTGCAGCTGATGATGGTGTTTGTCACTACCAGACAGATAATCAGACTTGTGTATACAATTGTGAGGTTTTTGCTACTCTGTAGTCCAATCTTAGGAACTGCCACAGTTTCTACTGTGACCAGTGCATACATAGTCCCTTGACATCACAAGCAAAAACCTTTCCCATTCAACCTGCTCGTAACTAGCTCAAAGAGTGGCTGTCACATTGCCTCTGTTTTTGAGGTTGCAGAGCTCAACACCATTGTGGATTTCTCAAAGCACAAATTCAACTTGGAGTTGAGGAGGATTCAGTTTACCATAAGAGGCAAAACTACTTGAAAAACCAGTGTATCAAACACTGAAAAAAAGACAGCAGGCAGGATCGGGATCCCCAGGAGCAAGTTCAACCCAACTGCTGTCCCAAGAACCTGCAAAATGAAGAAGATGGCAGTCAGTTTGGGATCATGTTCTGCCATCACTCAACACACCATCCATCACTTCTAAATCTCTCAATCCCCTCAACTATCTCCATGAATCTCTCTGACCACTAATGGGAATCGACATACACTCCACCTTAAGCTGAAGGTATCGGTCTTAAATGGAGACAGAAACCCCATAATACTCAATATGACCATCATAAACCCATCATACACTCACAGTAAGAATCGGCATTTCAGGAGCCAAGACATGGAAAGCAAAAATCCTCATTCTGCTGTAACTGGCGGCCAGCATACAGATAGAGCTGTACAACAATAGCAGACGAGGATGAGTGAAGGAGCAAAACAATGTTCCTACCATGGTCAATTCGGAGGTGATGATGGATATTTCACAGAGAATCCACAGTGAAGTGTACACAGGTTGTGGATAATCATCTCTGCAGATCTGGCACCATAAGAACAAATCCACCAAAAACATGTCAATTGTGCAAATCACAAAACTACTAGCATGAGGTACAGCAGACACAAAATCCTCAGGGTTGATGACTGACTGCAAAGCTCAAAGCTCTAAATGGGTTTAGGGTTTAGTTCAAAGATGCACTGCATTCAATGCTTGTACTCCAGCTTGAATGCAAGTTCTCAGGCCTCAAATACAAAACTGCCAGAATGGAAAACTATGGGAATGTTCCACCATGGAATGGGAATGGGAATGAAATTGGGGGGAAGAAGAAGGCTGGCTGATGCAAAACCTGTGCAAGATGCTTCCCAGTGACCAATTCAAGGCGAGTGGCGAGGATTTGGAAAAGCGCTGCCATGATGTGGGAAAGAATGACTACCCACAGCAGCTCACAGCCAAACCTGGATCCACCTTCGATTGCAGTGGCCCAATTGCCTGGATCCATGTACCCTAATGCCAGGAACACTAGCGGTCCTACAAAAGGCGCATATCTCGCCATCGCTTCTTCCGTGCTGCTTCCCATATGGGTATTGCTTGGATCCGCCATTCTTCTGTTTCACTTCTAGGTCGTCATCATCATCATTCCAAACGCTTCTTCACCGCTCACAAATGCAACAATTCACAGAAGAATGTCGCCGATTCCAGAAGACTACAAACTACCACCGCACCTGAATCCTTTTTTCCAAAGGACCGAAAGACCAGCTCCTCCTCCTCCTCCTACTACTTCTTCTTCGTGTAATTATCGCAGGGTACACTCTTTTCCAATAACCCATCACTCCTGTGACCGGCAAAAAACCCATACGAACGAAGGAAATTCTAGCTGAAAAACCCTACTGACTTTGCAACGCAAAAAAAGAAAGAAAGAAACAAGCTCTGCTGCTTCCTGCTCGATGGGTATACACGAAACTAGCCATCTGACTTCTCCGCCATCTACCATAGCACCCGCTTCAACTGCGGGTGAATTACTGCTGACATTTGGAGTACAGGATGATACCCATCATCACCACCCATAAGGGGCATTTCTCCTTATCAGTAAGACAGAAAGAAACTCCTCCAGCGATGCCGAAGAAGAGCTTGCAAAGGAGCCAGAAGACACCACTAGCACACAGACAAACAACACCCAAAACAACACATTCCCGAATCCTCCAAAACAGGAATGACCAGAAAGGGGGAAAAACACACACACACACACACACACACACACAACGACAACAACGACAACAAGCTCGTCGCACAATTCCTCACAGTTATATACTACAAAAGTGGCATCAAATGGGGTTCTGTACTTATTTCCTGTCAAGAATTCTGCGAAACTCCTCGGGGCTCCGCCTCCTCCTAGTGCTCAAGCCAGCCGTGCATTCTTTTGTGAAGCAAACACTACGCAAGGGCACACGATCAGCGACAAAGTGGTTTGTTGTGCGACACGAAAATCTAACAAATTACTTCCGGAAGACAACAAAGGCTTGGAATCCAGCTCCACTTTCGCAAGGCAGATAGATGCATGGGATCAGATCAGATGAGCGCTGCCGCACGAGGACGAGATCTCTGCGCGGCAGAGGCAGCGGCTGTAAAATAACCCATATTGTTTGGGGAGAGCTCTCCACTCTTTTTCTTTTTATTCCCCGCCACCGAAGCCTCTCCCTTTCCTCATCCTTTTTGTTTTCCCCCCCCCCCCCCCCCCCCCCCCCCCCCCCCCCCCCCCCCCCCCCCCCCCCCCCCCCCCCCCCCCTCCCCTCCTCC
>Ga0116231_10006140_pt1 | contig 23175 bp, 19 predicted proteins | sample S1TSphgellanicum_2_FD_89695 | JGI IMG/M metagenome (GOLD analysis project Ga0116231, IMG submission 89695) | Host-associated microbial communities from peat moss isolated from Minnesota, USA - S1T2_Fd - Sphagnum magellanicum MG | ecosystem: Host-associated > Plants > Peat moss > Unclassified...
GGACGCTTCCCCACCCTTGCCGAGCGCCACGTAGAGCGTGCCGTCGTAGCCGAAGAACTGCGGCACGAAGCCTTCGCCCGATGCATCCTCGAAATTGCCGAGCATCTCCCATTGCCCGGCCTTCTCGTCCCGGTAGTAGAGCTGGCGTCGACCATCTTCACGGTTGATGAAGAGCCGGGGACGAGCATCCGCGTCGAAGATCCAGCTCTGGGCCGCGGCGGGGCGCCAAGCGTAGCGTGTGCCACCCCCGTTGGCTAGTCTTGCGCGCCAGGCTTGGCGAAGAGCAGCAAGCCGTAGCGCATCGAGCGCGTGCGGTAGGCGAGCAGCAGGCGCAGCAGCGTGAGCGCGAAGATGCGATTGGCCGCACCGGACGCGAGCAGGAAGCGCGCGTAGCGCGGGTCGCTGACGAACCGGCCCGCGACGCGCCTGGCACAGATCGACCAGGTGCGGCGCACGCGTTCGCTCAGGTCCTGCACGCCCAGCGTTGCAAATCCGCTGCGTGCGGCGAGCGCGAGGTAGTCGGCCTCGTCGCCCATGCCGGGCAGGCGGCCTTCGCGGCAGATCGGCTCGAGCAGATGCCGCACCTCCCAGGCCCTGGGCTGGGGGCAGGCAAGCCAGGCGGTGATGCCCAGCATGCCGCCGGGCTTGAGCACGCGGAATGCCTCGTCGAAGAAGCGCTGCTTGTCGGGCATGTGTTCCGAGCTCTCGATCGCGTACGCGCGATCGAAGGCGTCATCGGCAAACCGGTTGTCCAGCCAATCCTGCAGCGTGATCGTCACGCCCTTGTGCCCCTGCAGCCGCCGCAACGCGTGCGAGGCCTGCGCCGCCGATACGGTGACACCGGTGACATCGACGTGCCGGGTGCGCGCCAGGCGCTCGGCGCTGGCGCCGTAGCCGCAGCCGATGTCGCAGACATGCATGCCGGGCGCCAGTTGCAATCGATCGGCCAGCAGGTCGACCAGGGCTGCCACCGCCTCTTCGGGCGATTCGCGCCCGGTCGCCCAGTAGCCGTGGTGCACGTGTTCGCCCCAGATCTCCCGGTAGAAACCGTCGAGCTCATCGTAGTGCAGCGCCACGGCCGCCGTGGTCTGGGGGTGCTTGGGGACGATCATTCCGTCAGCTCCTGGGCTCGCCGCTCACTTGATGCGGCCCACGCCGAAGCGGAACGGAAACAGCCAGCGCACCTGGGCACGGACCCCGGCGCGGTCCAGCAAGGCGCGCCACTCCGCGCGCCGGAAACTGCGCGCAATCGAGATGGTGCCGTCTATGCGTACGATCCGGTGCCATCCGGCGAGCCGGCACAACCAGCGGAACCCGTAGTACGGAATGACGTGCCGTTGCAGGTCGGCGACGAACCAGCCGCGCGCCGCGTGCGCTTCCAGCCAGCGCAGGAAGCGCACGACGTCGGCGTCGCTCAGGTGGTGCGTGAACTGCGAACTGACGATGAAATCCGGCAGCGGATGCGGCGAATCGGCGAACACATCGCCGCTGCGGTAGTCGATCGACAATTCCGGCGGCGTGGCGGCTGCGGCGGTCAGCGCGCTCCGCGGGTTGAGATCGATGCCCTGCAGCGCTACCGGGAGTTGGCGCCGGGCCGCCCAGGAACCGATCGCGCGCAGCAGGTCACCGTCACCGTAGGCGACGTCCATGATCGACACGGGCCGGACCGGCGGCACAGGGCCGATCGCGCGCGCGAGCCACTTGAGCGTGGCGCCGTGCGTGAAGGTGATGCGGTTGACCTGCGCCAGGTCGTGCAGGCAGCGGCGATAGTCGGCCTCGCTCACGCCGGGGCCGTCCATCAGTTCCTCCTCGCTGCTGCGGCGCGACAGGTCCACGCATCCGCCTCCCGATGAACGACCATCGATACAACGATACCATCGCGCAACGATGACAACGTGACCACGACCTCTGGCGCAGCGGAGGCCTCGAACGCTCGGGCGATGGAAGCGCGCCCGGCTCTGCATCGCCCCGTGCTCCGGGCGTGGCCGTCATCCGGTCAAGATCGCCGGCGCACGAAAGGATCCGGCACCTCATAGGCGGCAAGGAACACCGCCAGGGCGCGCTCGATTGCCTGGCGGATGTGCGCACGCGAAGTGCTAACTTTAACGTCCAGCATGCGCAACGGAATGGTCTCGGCCTCGAACAGCGCGATCAGTTGCCGTGCGGCGATGCGCGCATCCGCCACGCGCAGTCGGCCACCGTCCATCGCGGCCTGCAGGTAGGCGGCCACCGCCTCGAGTCCGCGGCCGGGGCCGGCCTCGTAGAAGCGCTGGCCGATATCGGAGTGGCCGGCCTCGCCGATCACCATGCGCTGCGTGGCCAGCGCCTCCGGCTGGACGAGAAAGCCGATCATCTTCTCCCCGAGGCGCTGGAGTGCCACCCGGACATCGGCTGAGGTCCGCCTGAGCTCGGCAAAGGCATCCGCAAGGTGCTTCTCGCCGACCGCCTTTACCACTTCGAGGAACAACTGCTCCTTGGAGTCGAAATAGCCGTAAAGCGTGGTCTTGGAGCCGCCGACGCGCGACGAAATCTCCGCCATCGAGGCGCGTTCGTAGCCCATTTCGATGAACGCCTTGGCGGCGATCTCCAGGATTTCCTCGCGCTTGGCCTCGGTGCGAACCCGCATCCCGCGTCCCTTTTATTGAACCGTAGTGTCCATTTTTGCTTGACAGCGTTGTCCTGTCAATTAGAATACCGTACAGTTCAGTTTATTTCAGTCCATGTCAACCCAGAGAAGCAAAGGAATCCGCATGCATCACCTCGGCACCACCGCCTTCACCCGGTTCCGGGACAGCCACCCACGCAAGCTGGCAGTCTGCTTCGCGCTTCTGCTTGCCGGGTCCTGGGCTGGGGTCGCGGTGGCTGATGACGCCGTCGATGGTGCATCGGCCGCCGCGGATCCGGTGCACGACTCCAGTGCCGCCCTGCACGTTGCCGCCGGCGTCGGCGTGCTAGACGCCCCTCGCTATCCGGGCAGCGACCGCTATTACATCCGCGTGCTCCCCGGCGTGAACCTGGAGTACGGAAGGTTCTTCCTGGGTGGCATGGGTGGCAATGGTTCACCGGTCGGTCTGGGGGCCTACCTATACCGCGATCGCAACTGGCAGCTCGGCGTGGGCCTGGGCGGCGACGTGCGCAAACCGCGGGAAGAAACCGATGCGCCCGTCCTGCGCGGCTGGGGAAACATAGCCAGCACCGCGCGCGGCTCGTTATTCGGAAATTTCCAGGAGGGCTGGTTCAACGTGCATGGCTACTTGTCCCAGGACATCGCCGGAAAGCACGAAGGACTGCTCGCTTCGCTTTACGTGGGCGCCGTGATCCACCCGTTGCCGAGCCTGACGCTGTCGGCCGGCCCGGAGGTGATCTGGGCAAACTCGAGCTACAGCCAGACATTCTTCGGCCTGACCCCATCGCAGGCGACGATCGCCGGCATAGCGCCCTACACGGCCAAGGCCGGCATCGACAGTGTCCGCATGCAATTTGGCGCGGATTATCGGATAGACGATCACTGGATCGTGGGGACGCACCTGACCGACGGACGCTTGCAGGGCGATGCGGCGGATAGCCCGGTTACGGTCGACAAGTCCCAGCACAGCGTGGTGGCCTTCCTGCTTTACCGCTTCCAGTGAAAAACCCATGATCATTCTTGAGGCAATCCCCATGCGCCACCTCGCCACCGCCACCTTGCGCCGGTCCCTGGTCAGCGTCGCCCTGGTGCTGAGCGCCTGCGGCAAGCCGCCGATGGGCGGGCCACCGCCCGCGCTGGCCGTCGCGCAGGTCGACGTTGTCCTGCTGCAGCCGCAGCGCGTGGCCCTCACCACCGAATTGCCCGGGCGAACGGCGCCGGTACTGATCGCCGACGTGCGGCCGCAGATCACCGGCCTGGTGCAGCAACGCCGCTTCACCGAGGGCAGCGAGGTCAAGGCCGGTGAAGTGCTCTACCAGATCGACCCGGCCAGCTACCGCGCCACCGTCGACAGCGCACAGGCCGCGCTCGCCAAGGCGAAGGCCAACCTGCGCTCCAGCCGACTGAAAGCCTCGCGCTACCAGGAACTGGTGGCCATCAAGGCCGTCAGCCAGCAGGACAACGACGACGCGGCCGCCGCGCTGCAGCAAGCCGAGGCCGACGTCGCCTCGGCCGAGGCCACGCTGCAGTCGGCCCGCATCAACCTGGACTACACCCGCATCACCGCTCCGATCAGCGGGCGCATCGGCAAGTCCTCGGTGACACCGGGCGCTCTTGTCACGGCCGACCAGACCACGGCGATGGCCACGGTGCAACAGCTCGATCCGATCTTCGTCGACCTGACGCAATCCAGCACGACCGTCCTGCGCCTGCGGCACGCGCTGGCCGGCGGACTGCTAAGCGGCGGCACCGCCAAGGTCAAGCTGGTACTGGAAGATGGCAGCGCCTACCCGCTTTCGGGAACCTTGAAGTTCTCGGACGTGACCGTCGACCCCGGCACCGGCGCCATCACGCTGCGCGCCGAGTTCCCCAATCCCAGGGGCGAGCTCCTGCCCGGCATGTACGTGCGCGCCCTGCTCGAAGAAGGCGTGATGGACCAGGCGCTGCTGGCACCCCAGCGGGCCGTCAGCCGCGACGCAGCGGGACAGCCGCTGGCCTATGTAGTGGATGCTGCCGGACAGCTCGAACAACGCGCGCTGGTCACCGGGCGCGCGATCGGCGACCAATGGCTGGTGACCAGCGGGCTCAAGGCGGGTGACCGTCTGGTCGTATCGGGCCAGCAGAAAGCCACGCCGGGACGGCCGGTGCAGATCGTTACGCCCGGCCTCGCTGTCACCGCCACCGCAACGCCGGCGACGCCGCCCAATGCCGCCGTGCCCGGCAGGAGCGTGGCCGGTGCCGACGCGTCCGACACCCGGCACTGACCCGAACGGAGACCCACCACCATGGCTCGCTTCTTCATCGACCGTCCGATCTTCGCCTGGGTGCTCGCCATCCTGGTCATGCTGGCCGGCGTGCTGGCGATTCGCGAGCTGCCGATCGCGCAGTATCCCAGCATTGCCCCGCCCGCCATCGCAATCGCTGCCCACTACCCCGGGGCCTCTTCCAGGACGCTGGAAGATACGGTCACGCAGGTCATCGAGCAGAAGATGCGGGGGCTGGATCGGCTTGCCTACATCGCCAGCACCAGCGAATCGACCGGCAGCGTCACCATCACGCTGACCTTCGAGACCGGCACCGACCCTGACACCGCGCAGGTGCAGGTGCAGAACAAGCTGGCCCTGGCCACGCCGCTGCTGCCGCAAGAAGTGCAGCAACAGGGCGTGCAGGTCACCAAGTCGGCCGCCAACTTCCTCAACGTGCTGGCCTTCGTATCCGAAGACGGCAGCATGAGCGGGGCCGACCTGTCCGACTATGTAGCGGCCAACGTGCAGGACCCGGTCAGCCGGGTCGAAGGCGTAGGCGACGTCACACTGTTCGGTTCGCAGTACGCGATGCGCGTCTGGCTCGACCCGAGCAAGCTGAACAACTTCAAGCTCACGCCGCTGGACGTGAAGACCGCCATCTCCGCGCAGAACGCGCAGGTGTCGGCCGGCCAGCTCGGGGCGCTGCCGTCGCTTCCGGGCCAACAGTTGAACGCCACCATCACCGCGCAGACCCGGTTGAAGACGGTGGAGCAATTCGAGGCCATCCTGCTGCGCACCCAGACCGACGGCTCGGAAGTGCGGTTGCGCGACGTGGCTCGCATCGAGCGCGGCAGCGAAAACTACGACAACGTGAGCCGCTTCAACGGCAAGCCGGCAACGGGCCTGGCGATCAAGCTGGCGTCGGGGGCCAACGCGCTGGACACGGTGCGAGGCATCGATGCCAGGCTCGACGAACTGTCCCGGTTCTTCCCGGCCGGGATGAAGGTGGTCAAGCCCTACGACACGACGCCTTTCGTGCGCATCTCGATCCAGGAGGTCGTCAAGACGCTGTTCGAGGCGGTGGTACTGGTGTTCCTGGTGATGTACCTGTTCCTGCAGAATTTGCGTGCGACGCTGATCCCGACGATCGCGGTACCGGTCGTGCTGCTGGGCACCTTCGGCGTGCTGGCGGTGTTCGGCTATTCGATCAATACCCTGACGATGCTGGCGATGGTCCTGGCCATCGGCCTGCTGGTCGACGACGCCATCGTAGTGGTGGAAAACGTCGAACGCGTGATGAGCGAGGAAGGCCTGTCGCCGCTGGAAGCCACGCGCAAGTCCATGGGGCAGATAAGCGGCGCGCTGGTCGGCGTTGCCCTGGTGCTGGCCGCGGTATTCGTGCCGATGGCCTTTTTCGGTGGTTCGTCCGGCGTCATCTATCGCCAGTTCACGGTCACCATCGTGGCCGCGATGAGTCTGTCGGTATTGACGGCCCTGATCCTGACCCCCGCCTTGTGCGCCACCTTGTTGAAGCCGGTTCCTCAGGGGCACGGATCGACCCGAAGGGGCTTCTTCGGCGGGTTCAACCGGGGCTTCGACCGCGGCAATGAGCGCTACCAGGGCGCGGTGCGGCACATGCTGGGAAACGGCTGGCGCTACATGGCCGTCTATGCGGTGATCGCCTCGGTGGTCGCGGTCGGCATCTCCCGGATTCCGGTCGGCTTCCTGCCCGACGAGGACCAGGGCACGCTGTTTGCGCTGGTGCAGTTGCCGCCGGGCGCGACGCAGGCGCGCACGCGCCAGGTGATCGAGCAGGTCGAGCACCACTTCCTGGTCGATCAAAGGGAGGCGGTCGACGCGATCTTCACCGTTGCCGGCTTCAGCTTTGCCGGCAGCGGACAGAACGCCGGCTTCGCCTTCATCAAGCTCAAGTCCTGGGATCAGCGCCAGCGCGATGACCTTAAGGCCGCCGCGGTGGCGGCCAAGGCCATGGAGTACTTCGCCACCATCCGCGACGCCTCCGTGTTCGCGTTTGCGCCGCCCGCCGTTTCCGAGCTGGGCAACGCCAGCGGCTTCGACCTGATGCTGCAGGACCGCGCCAATCTCGGCCACGCGGCGCTGATGCAGGCTCGCAACCAGTTGCTCGGCGCCCTGGCCAAGGAGAAAGGCCTGGTTGGCGTGCGCGCCAACGGCATGGAAGACGCCCCGGAGTTCAACCTGTCCATCGACGCCCAGAAGGCCGGCATGCTGGGACTGTCGATGTCCGACGTCAACGACACCCTGGCGGCGGCCTGGGGCAGCAGCTATGTCAACGACTTCATCGACAATGGCCGCGTCAAGAAGGTGTTCATACAGTCCGATGCCGCCTACCGCATGCTGCCGGACGATATCGACCGCTGGTTCGTGCGCAACAGCAGCGGCGCCATGGTGCCGTTCAGCGCCTTCGCGCAGGCCGGCTGGTCCTCGGGCTCGCCGCGCCTGGAGCGCTACAACGGCGTGCCCTCGGCAGAAATCCTGGGCATGGCACTGCCGGGCACCACGTCGAGCGGCCAGGCGCTTCAGATCGTGGAAAGGCACGCGGCCGAGCTCCCCGCCGGCATCGGTTATGAGTGGACCGGCGTCTCGCGCCAGGAGAAGGCGTCGAGCGGGCAAGCGGGCTTGCTCGCCGCGGCGTCCATCCTGATCGTGTTCCTGTGCCTGGCGGCCTTGTACGAAAGCTGGGCGATACCGCTGTCGGTGATTCTGGTGGTGCCGCTGGGTGTTCTGGGCACTCTGGTCGGCGCGATCCTGACGTGGAAGATGAACGACGTGTATTTCCAGGTCGGCTTGCTGACCACGGTGGGCCTGGCCTCGAAGAACGCCATCCTGATCGTCGAGTTCGCCAAGGACCTGGTCGCGCAGGGCATGGGTCCGGTGGAGTCGGCCATCGCCGCGGCGCGCATGCGGCTGCGACCGATCCTGATGACCTCGCTGGCCTTCATCCTGGGCGTGCTGCCGCTCATGCTGGGCAACGGTGCCGGCTCCGGCGCGCAGAACGCGCTGGGCACGGCGGTGGTAGGCGGCATGGTCTCGGGCACCGTGCTGGCGATCTTCTTCGTGCCGCTATTCTTTGTCGTGGTGGCGCGCTGGTTCGCACATCGTGACCCATCCGCATCGGCCCTGCATGTAGCACCGTCGGGGCCGGCGGGACCTGCCCTCGATGTCCGCTGAGAACCCGATGAGATTTCGATACGATTCCGATGAGAACGGCGCCATGAAACCCCTCAAGCTGCTTACCCTGGCCCTGGCGGCTGCCCTCGGTGCTTGCAGCCTTATGCCGGCCTACCAGCGCCCGGCCGCGCCGGTTCCGGCCTCTTATCCGCTGGCCCGCGATGCCGACGCTGCCGCCGATTCGGCCACCTCGGCCGCCATCGCGCCCGACATCGGCTGGCGCGACTTCCTTGCCGACGAACGCCTGAAGAAACTCGTCAGCCTGGCGCTGAACAACAACCGCGACCTGCGCGTGGCGGTGCTCGATATCGAGCAGTCCCGCGCGCAATATCGCATCCAGGATGCGGCCACGTTGCCGACCGTCGACGCCAGCGGCAGCGGCAACGCCAGCCGCTCGCCGGCCGATGTGTCGACCACCGGCCAGGCTGGCATCACGCGCCAGTACAGCGCGACGCTGGGCCTGTCGGCCTACGAGCTGGACCTGTTCGGCCGCGTGCGCAGTCTCAGCGCCGAGGCACTACAGCAGTTCCTGGCTTCCGAGGAGGCACGTCGCAGCACCCAGATCAGCCTCGTGGCCGAGGTGGCCAACGACTACCTCACGCTGGCGACGGACCAGGAGCGGTTGAAGTTGGCGCAGCGCACGCTGCAAAGCCAGAGCGACAGCTACGCGCTCACTATGCGCAAGGCCGAACTTGGCGTCGCCTCCGACCTGGCGCTGCGACAGGCCCAGACCACCGTGGAAAGCGCTCGCTCCGACGTGGCGGGCTACACCAGCCAGATCGCACAGGACCGCAATGCGCTGACGCTGTTGGTCGGTGCGCCGATCCCCGACGCGCTGATGCCCACCGGCCTGGACGATGCCTTGGGTGCCCTGGGCAGCCGCATCGACCTGCCGGCCGGACTGCCTTCGACGCTGCTGCAGCGCCGGCCCGACGTCCTGCAGGCCGAACATCAGCTCGAGGCGGCCAACGCCGATATCGGCGCGGCGCGCGCGGCCTTTTACCCGCGCATCACCCTGACCGCCGATGCGGGCACGGCGAGCAGCGCGCTGTCCGGCCTGTTCAAGGGGGGCTCCGGCAGCTGGACCTTTGCCCCCCAGATCAATCTGCCGATCTTCGACGGCGGCAGTAACCGCGCCAACCTCGACGTGGCCCGGATCGACCGCGACATCCAGGTGGCGCAGTACGAGAAAACCATCCAGACCGCCTTCCGCGAAGTGGCCGACAGCTTGGCGCTGCGCAACGCCCTGCAAGGCCAAGTCGATGCGCAGACCGCGCTCGTGGAGGCCTGGACGCAGAGTTACCGGCTTTCGGAGGCACGCTTCGAACGCGGCGCCGACAGCTACCTGGAAGTGCTCGATGCAGAGCGCTCGCTGTATACAGCGCAGCAGAACCTGATCGGCACGCAGCGGTCGCGCATCAGCAACCTGGTAACGCTCTACAAGGCGCTCGGGGGCGGTTGGCTCGAGCACCGCGAGGTACCCGACATCGTGCGCGTGGAGAACTGACGTGCCGCACGCCCTGCGGATACGCTCGCAGGCGTGCTTACATCGTCATCGGACAGTTCAAGGGCGAGACCTTCCCGTCCAGCGTCACCGGGGTCTCTCCCGCCGTGTCGGCGGGGAACGTGGTTCCGTTGACGGCCACCGGCGAGAAGCTGTCGCAGCTGGATGAGTTGGCCGTCGTTTCAAGGGCGCCCAGTGCCGTCGGGGACGAGCCCCCGCCACCGCCGCCGCCTCCCCCGACATAGCCGCCGCCATTATCGCCACTGCCACACGCACCGAGCAGCAGTGCGCTCGCCGATAGCGCCCCAAGCATTGCAAGCGTTCGAATCTTCATCGCGTTCTCCTCGGATCAGGGCGAGCCGGCAATCGGCGTGTTCAGGTACGGAAACGTCGTCAGGTACGCCGACGGGTTGGGCTCGGCACCGTCGTTGACCACCGCGCCCGCGTTGACGACGGCCGGTGTCGAGCCGGCCACGTTGCAGGTCTGCAGGTTGTGCGGGTTTGCCGTCGTGATGGCGCCCTCGGCAACGGTCAGCGTGATGTCGACGACATCGTCGACCGGCCGCCGGCCGTTGGGAAAACCGGCCAGATCGCAGCCGAGGAACCCCAGGTCGCTCTGGTTGACGGCGGTGGTCGGTGCGATGCCCGTATTGAGCCGCAGTTCTTCGGCTCCGACGGACTGCGATGCGGGCGCCGTGTACTTGAAGCTGACGCCGTTGACCGGGGTCGTGATGCCGGTGACGAAGACCGCCAGCAGGTCGTTGCGCGGCGTCGCCGGCGCCGATACGCTGAACAGTGCATTGACCAGCACCGGCAGGCTCGGATAGAGCACGTAGTTGCCAAAGCTGGCTACATCGCTGGCCGGCAGGCTGGCATTCCACTTGTCCTTGTCGGACAAGCCGATCACGAGCTCGTTGATCAGCGGCGAACCCAGGCGCGACACCTGCGTCCAGGCACCGCCGACCACCGATGGACCGTAATTGGTGCCGACAGCGGTCGGGCCGGTCGGAGCGGGGTTGAGGACCCGTCCCTGGTGCAGGTACGCCGTCGTCCATCCGCCGATGACCGGGTCGCTGCCGTGGACCAGGCAGCTGGCCGGGACCTCGAGCGCGATGGTCGTGATGTTCTTGTTGGCCAGCACGTTGGTCGCGGAGTTGCGCGCGCCCAGCGGATTGAGGTTGATCAGGTCGAAGACCTGGCCCAGGTTGACGACGAAGCCCTCGGCGCGCTGCCCGACGAAAAGGCGCGGCGTGGTGCTCGCCGGCGGCGTGCAGCCCGGGATGTTGACGTTGTAGATGTACTGGTTGGCGTAGGTGGCGTAATGGGCGGCCGACAGCGCACCGCCCACGGCAAACGATTTCTGGCCGATGTTGTCGACCGGCTTGGTGAAGACCGCACCGCCGCTAACCTGGGTGATCGGCAGGCTGGTCCCGTTGACGACGATGTTGGCCGTGTAGGTATCCACGCGGTTGAGCGTCGGTACGCCGCCGGCGCTGGGCGGCAGGTTGATCAGCGGAATCGCCACATTGCCACTGGGCGCGCCGGAGGCGACGCCCAGGCCGCCGAACGTGCTCGTGAACTGGAACTGGAACTGGATGTCAGGCAGTGCGTTGCCCTGGTTGTCGATGTCGATCGCATACAGGGCGTCGGGGTCGAGGGCAAAATAGTTCGGTCCGCCGTAGGCGTCCTGCAGCGGGTTGTAGTTGGCCAGGATCGTCACATACCCGGTGCGACCGGTTTCATAGCTCATGAACATGTAGAAGTCGGTGCCGTCGACCGCCGGCATGCGCGCGATGAACGGCGCCTCCCGGTGGCTGGAAGCCGCGGCAGAGAACGCCATGGCCGCGGCAGACAAGGCGATGCCGATTCTTGCAATTCGCATGAGTCCGGACGAGGTCCGAATTTTTCCCATTTGTTTTCTCCTTGAAGTTCGCGTCTGCAGGTCGAGGATCGACTAGACATGGCACTGCGCGGCTGGGCGCAATGCGCTTTCATGTCCCGACAGAGGGCGAACTATCGTTCCGCGCGTGGCGGCCGGTCGGTGCGCTGTAGCACGCTTGTCCACCATGGGCAGGCCGAGCCTGCGCGGCGGACGGTCAAGGCCGATGCGGTGTGTTGCGCACCGCACATACCTCTCGTCTCTCGTTAGAGTAACTTCGGCTCGAGCACCGCAATGCTCTCCACATGGCTCGTGTGGGGAAACATGTTGACCACGCCGGCCGCGCGCAACTCCCATCCGGCCTGGTGCACGAGCCAGCCGCAATCGCGCGCCAGCGTCGCGGGGTTGCACGAGACGTACACGATGCGCCGCGGCGGCGCCGGATCGCCGGCCATCGCCTGCACCACGGCGAAGGCGCCATCGCGCGGCGGATCGATGAGCACCCGGTCGATGCGGCCGCCGGCCGACTCGCGCAGCGCATGCCAGTCCCCGGTGGTCCATTCGAACAGGTTGCGCGTGACGAAGCGGGTCTTGGCAGTCAGTCCGGCGTCGCGCGCGGCGGCAGCGGCCCGCCGCAGCAGCGGCTCGCTGCCCTCCAGCCCCACGACCTGCCGGGCGCGCGTGGCGATGGGCAGCGTGAAGTTGCCCATGCCGCAGAAGAAATCGACCACCGTGTCGCCGGCTTGCACGTCCAGCAGCGCCATCGCGCGGCGCACCAGGATCTCGTTGGTCGCGTGATTGACCTGGGTGAAGTCGGTCGGCCGGAACGGCAGCGCCAGGCCGAATTCGGGCAACGGGAGCCACAAGGCATCGGGCACCGGGGCCTCGCCGTCCTGCGTGCCCAGCGGGCGCGCGGTATCGGGGCCGGCGGACTGGGTCCACAGCGAAACCTCGTGCGCCTGGGCGAAGGCGCGGAGCAGCGCTTCGTCGTCCGGCGTCAGCGGCGCCAGGATGCGCAGCACCAGAACGGTCTTGCCCTGCGCCACGGCCACCTCGATCTGCGGCAGCCGATCGCGGATGCTCAGGCCGGCGACCAGCGCGCGCAGCGGTACGAGCAGGTCGCCGACCGGCCGGGCGAGCACCGGGCAGGTGACCATGTCGGCCACGTAGCTGCTGGCGCGCTCGTGGAATCCCACCAGCACCCCGCCCTTGCGTTCGATGTAGCGTACCGTCAAGCGCGCCCGGTGGCGGTAGTGCCAGATCGATCCGGCGATCGGCCGAAGCACCATCTCGGGCCGTACATGGCCGATGCGCCAGAGCGATTCCTCGAGCATGCGCTGCTTGATCGAGACCTGCGCGCGCGCGTCCAGGTGCTGCATCGAGCAGCCGCCGCAGCTGCCGGGCGTGAGGCCGAAGTGCGGGCAGCCCGGCGTCACGCGCAAGGCACTGGCGGAAAGCACCTGGACCACCCGCCCGGAATCGAAGCGCGCCTTGGAGCGATGGCGTTGCCACAGCACGCGCTCGCCGGGCAGGCCGCCCTCGATGAACGCGACCTTGCCGTCGAGGCGGGCGACGCCGCGCCCTTCCTGGTCGAGCGACTCTATCCGCGCGGCGAGCGGCTCGTCGGCGCCTGCGGGCTCGCGGCCCAGGCGTGCAGCGCGTGGCGTGGCCACGGCTAGTGCGTGCAGCGCCGGGGCACGCGCCGGACCAGGGGCCGGACCAAGCGCGGCATGCCCCGCATCCCGCCTGGCCTGTTCACGGCGACTCCGGGCCCGGCGCGGGCGCAGCGGGCGCTGTCCCCTCGTCGGACCACGCGGCGAGAAATTCCTGCCAGTGCGGCGCGCCGGAGCCGGCCAGGGTCTGGCGCACGAGCGCGATCTCGGCCTCGTAGGCAGCGCCGTCGAGCTGGCCGCGCATCTTCTGGAAGCGGCAGTAGAGCAGGTAGGTATTCACGACGTCGGTCTCGCAGTAGTTGCGGATCGCGCCGATCTGCCCCGCGGCATACGCATTCCATACCTTGTCGCCACCCATGCCCAGCTTGCCCGCAAAGCCGCACAGGCGCGACAGCTCGTCCAGCGGGGCCGCCGCGCGCCCCTGGTACATCGCCAGCACGTCCATCAGGTCGGTGTGGCGCGCGTGGTAGCGGCTCGTGTAGTTGTTGTAGCGAAAATCGCGGTCCTCGTCGCCGTTCTCCCAGTAGCGCGTGGCCGCCACGCCGTGGATGAGCGCGCGATAGTGCAATACCGGCAGGTCGAAACCGCCGCCGTTCCAGCTCACCAGTTGCGGCGTGTAGTGATCGATCAGGCGGAAGAAATCCTGCACCAGGCGCCGCTCGCCGTCGCCCGGCTCGCCCAGGCAACGCACGCGAAACCCCTTGTCGTCGCGGAAGGCGGCGCCGATGGCCACGATGCGGTGCTGGTGCAGGGGCAGGAAGTCGCTGCCGCCCGTCCGCTCGCGCCGCTCCGCGTAGGCCTGTTCGACGAGCGCCGCATCGTCCAGCGCTGCCCAGTCGGGGCGCAGGCGGCGCAGGCCGGCCACGTCGGGCACGGTCTCGAGATCGAACGCCATGATCGGCACCACGGGCGCTCCCGGCTGGCCCGCGCTCAGCGCACGGGAAGGAAGTCGAGCGGATCGACCGGCACACCCTTGCGGCGCACCTCGAAATGCAGGATGGCCGGCGCGTCGCCCGTGCTGCCGGCGGTGGCGATCGTCTGGCCGCGCTTGACCTGCTGGCCCTGGGTGACGCCGATCGACTTGTTGTGCGCGTACACGGACAGCAGTTCGGACCCATGGCGCAGGATCACGAGATTGCCGTAGTCGCGCGGGCTGCCGGTATAGGTGACCTCGCCATCGGCCACCGCGAGCACCGGGCTGCCGTCCGTGACGGCGATATCGATGCCCTTGCTCAGCGACGGGTCGAAGGGCACGGTCACGCGGCCGGCCACCGGCCAGATCCAGCCGGTTCCCGCACCGCCCGCGACGCTGTTGGGCGGGAGGCTGGCCGCCATGGGCGCGCTGGGGCCGGGTGCAGCGGCGGCAGGGGCCGCTGCCGGCGCTGCCGCTGCCGATGCCAGCGGCGCGATCGCCGTCGGCGCGGCCGTGGTGCCGGCCGGCGCCGGCGTAGCGTCGAGCGCTCGCGTCTGCACGGCATCGGTGATGGGGATGGGCACCGCGCTGGCTTCCGGTTCCACCACGGGTGCGGCGGGCGGCGGCGGGGGCGCCACCGCCTGCACCGGCACGGCCGGGGTCGTCATCTGCGGTGCGCGCACGCGCAGCCGCTGGCCGACCGCCAAGGGCGCCCCGTCGGGCAGTCCATTCCACAGCGCCAGATCCTGCACCGTGCACTGGAAGCCCTGCGCGATGTGAAACAGGGTATCGCCGCGCTGGACCGTGTACATCCCGTCGCTCGCCGCGAGCAGGCTGTGCGGGTCGGACATGTCGACGACCGGTGCATCGTTGAGCGAAACCTCGGTACATCCGCCCAGGATGGCGAGGGCGGCAAGCAGCGCCACCGCGCGCACGGGCGAGCGGCGCTGGGGGTCAAGGCGATCGGAAAGCGACGTCATTGGGCATCTCCTCGCGCACTCGGCCGCTCACGCGGCGATGACCCCGCTGAGCAGCGGCACGAAACGCACCGGCTCGACCTGCCGGCACACCCAGCGGCCGGCCTTGTCGCGGCTGAGCACCGACAGGTGTTGCTGCTCCCGCCCCACCGGCGCGATCACCACGCCGCCCGGCGCGAGCTGTTCACCCCAGGCGGGCGGAATCTCCTCGCCTGCGGCAGCCGCGATGATGGCATCGTAGGGCGCATCGGCGCGCAGGCCGTCGGCGCCATCGCCGTAGGCCAGGCGCACGGTGGCCAGGCGCAGCGGGCGCAGGTTGGCACGCGCCCGCTCGTGCAGCGCGCGCACGCGCTCCACCGAATAGACCTCGCCGAAGACCTGCGCGAAAACCGCGGCGGCGTAGCCGCTGCCGGTGCCGATCTCCAGGATGCGCGCGGTGCGCGGCGTGAGCATCGTGGCGATGGCCAGTTCCGCGCTGCGCGCGACGATGTAGGGCTGTGAAATGGTCTGGCCATGGCCCAGCGGCAACGAGCAGTCGTCGTACGCGCGGCTGGCCAGCGCGGCATCGACGAACAGGTGGCGCGGAACGGCGGCGAGTGCGCCCAGCACGCGGGCGTCGCGCACGCCCAGCTCGCGCACCCGTTCCACCATGCGCTGGCGCACCCGCGCCGAGGTGAGCCCGGTATTGGCCAGCGCCGGGTCGGCTCGTGCCGTCACGCGGTGAGCCAGCCGGCGACGCCGTCCAGCTGGTCGACGTGGGTAAGGTCGATCTGCAACGGCGTTACCGACACCGCGCCGGAGGCAACCGCGTGGAAATCCGTGCCGGGGCCAGCCAGTCGCGCCTCGCCGGCCGACCCCACCCAGTAGATGGTCTCGCCACGGGGGCTCGTGGCGCGGATCACGGGCTCGGCCTGGTGACGCTTGCCCAAGCGCGTGCAACGGAACGCGCCGAGGCGCTCGTACGGCAGGTTGGGGATGTTCACGTTGAGCAGGAAAGGCCCGGCCAGCGGGCGCTCGACGTAGCGCGCGACCAGGTCGGCGGCGCAACGTGCGGCCGATTCGAGGTGATCGTGCCCCTTGTCGACGTGCGAGAACGCGATCGAGGGCAGGCCGAACAGGTAGCCCTCCATCGCCGCGGCGACGGTCCCCGAGTAGATCGTGTCGTCGCCCATGTTCTGGCCGTTGTTGATGCCCGAGACGACCAGGTCCGGGAGGCGTTCGAGCAGCCCCGTGAGTGCGACGTGCACGCAATCGGTGGGCGTGCCGTTGAGGTAGAGGTAGCCGTTGGCGGCCTTGTGCACCGTGAGCGGACGGCTGAGCGTGAGCGAATTGCTGGCACCGCTGCAGTTCTGTTCCGGCGCCACCACCGTGACGGTACCGAATCGGCGCAGGGCTTCGGCCAGCGCTTGCAATCCGGGCGCCAGGTAGCCATCGTCGTTGGAAACCAGGATGTGCATGGCCGCCGAGTATATCGGAGCCCCTGACCGGAGCGCGGCGCTCGCGCCGCTGCCGCCACGAATTGCGGCAGGGCCCGCGGCTTGTTCCAACGATATCGCCAGGTACCCGACCGTAACATGGTGCCTGCCGAAGCTCGGGTCCGCGGATGAACCGGGCGGGACGCGGTCCATGGGTTCCGCTCGGCCCCTCTTGGGCTTGACCCTCTTCGGCTCGACCCGATCAAAATCTACCGGCCCCGTGTTCGATGGCAGGTCAACGGCAGGTGAATGCTGTGTCGCTATCCGCTCAGGTATTCGTCAAGACGCCCTTAGGCTCCGACGCGCTCGTCTCCGACCGGGCTGCCCTTCCACCGCCGGCGCGCCAGTTGCTGATCCTCGTCGACGGCAAACGCAGCATCGGCGAACTGGAGTCGCTGTTCGGCCAGGAACCGGTGCGTCGCTTCCTGCCGCTGCTGCAGCAGAAGGCCTATGTAGAGGCCCAGGACGACATGTTCGGACCGGCGACCGTCGCGGCCGCCCCCGCGCCGGCAGCCGCACCGGCCGCAGCTCCGGCACAAACGCCCGCGTTGACCGCGGTCGGCCGCGAACCGGCGGCGCGCCTGTCCACGCCTGCCGTGGTGTTGTTGATCGGCGCTTGCGCAGCCGCGCTGGGATTTGGCGCCTGGCGCTTGAGCCATGCGGACCGCGCCCCGGAGGCACCGGAAACCGTGGCGGCGACCGACGCATCGGCTGCTGCATCGGCACCGGCATCGGCGCCGGCGCCGGCATCCACACCGGAATCACCGGCACCCGCCCCGGCATCGCCGGTGGGTGCGAACGTGCCCGCTAGTGCATCGGACTCGGAGGGCAAGCCATCGATCGGGCGCCCGGCCGCCCCTGCGCTCGGCACTGAGACGGCGGTGTCCGTGCCGCCCGCACGCCCGGCTGCGCGCAAGCCTGCGGACACCGTGGCAGCGGTCAAGGCCGCCGGCACGCCGGCCGCTCCGGCCGCGCCGACGACCGCGCCGCCCGTCAGGCCCGTCGCAGCGTCCCCGGTGGTCGTGCTACCGCACGCGAACCCGGTGGCCACCGTCGAGGCGGCCGGCGCCGGCAGCGACACGGCCACTACGCCGGGCCCGGCCACCGGCGCCGCCGCGCCCGCCACGCTGGCGGCCGGTTCCGCCGGGACTGCAGCCGCGCCGTCCAACGGATCGGCCGCGCCCGCGGCGAACGCCGTGCCGGTGGCACTGCATGCGCGCAACCGTACGCTGCCCATGCTGCCCCGGCGTGCCCGTCGCGCCGACATCACCAGTGGCAAGGCCGTCGTGCGTTTGTACGTGACAGCCGGCGGCACGGTCGACAAGGTGGAACTGGTGAGCGCCAAGCCCGCCCAGGTCTACGACGACCAGGTGGCGAGCACGCTGATGCAGTGGACCTTCGATCCCCCGGGACAGGCGACGCAGACGACGGTAGAGCTCGATTTCGCGCCGTAGCCGCGGCGCCCCGGCAGCCCCGGGCGTGCTGCCCGGGCCGCGAACTTCCCCGGGCCCGCCGGGGCGAAACAGCGATCACTGCACGGTCGGCAGCGGCAGCATGTTCAATGCGCGATCCAGGGCCGGAGCGATTTCCGCGGCGCTGGTGCAGGCGGTGCTGGCCCCGATGCTGGCGGCGAGCGCCAGGTTCGTGGTCGACTCGACGAACACGCGTCCACCGACCACCACCGCCAGCGCAGGATTGACCGAGGCACGGCGCGCAGCGCTGATGGTGGCCGCCATGCGCGGCAGGCGGTGCTCGCGGCCCAGGGCGAGGCTGGAGGACAGGTCGATCGCATCGAACCACGTTCCGGCCACCAGTGCCGCCAGGGCCTGGTCATCGGCCGGGAATTCGCAGCGCGTGTCCCATCCGGCACGCCAGAGCATCTCGGCGTCGAGCACCGCACCCAGCATGTGGATTTCGCCCGGCTGCGGCGCGATGAGTACCGCGCGAATCTTTGCATCGACCGGCGGGAGCGCGCGAAAGGAACTGCGGCACAGGCGGCGAAACGCCTGCTGCAGGCGCGCCAGGCCGAGCGCGACATCGAACTCGGTGCAGATGTCGGCGGCCCACATGTCGCCCAGGCTGCGCGCGGCCGGCTCGGAGACCGACGAACACGAGGCGCCTACGGACCCTGCCTGGGCATTGAGCACATCGAGCAGCGCGAAGGCCTCGGCCGGGTCGGCCGCGACCAGCATGCGCGCCAGCGCGGCCAAGCGCGGGTCGTGCGTCAACAGCCCGGCATCCTGCGGATGGATGGTCCCTGAGGTGCGGCCCTGCACCAGCCGCGGGATGACGACGCCGTCCACGAGCTGGCGCAGCCGGTTCTGGTCGGGCTCCGCCAGCACCGATCCCTCGTGGCCGGATTCGACCGGCACGAGGGTGGCCAGCACCGAGCGCACCGATGACGGCTGGCGGCGCAAGCTGGCGATTATCTGCACCGACAACTCCAGCGCATCACTGGCCAGTGGCGTACCGGACGGTACGCGCCGCGTGCCCAGTTTGAGGTCCCAGCCGGGGAAATAGCGCTCGGGTGCAGGTCCGTCGGCCAGGATTTCGATATCGGTATGGCGACGGTCCTGGCGGGTCGATTCCCACACGCGCGCGACGCCGTCGGCAGGGCCTTCCAGCCATTGCATGAAGCGGCCATCGTCGTAGATCAGCAGGCCCGTGACGGACTCGGCGCGGTTGCGCCGCTGAGCCGCCTCGACGAGTTGCAGCAGGCCCGATTCGGACAGCGGAGCGGCCGAACGGCTGCGGTAGACGACCGTGGACAGGGGGGCAGCAGCGGCAGGAGACGCCGACGACGACCAACGGGAAGTGGCACGATGGGCCGACGTGACGGACGATGTTACTGGCATGGCTTGCTCCTGGACTGCAACCACCCTCCGGTAACCGATGGGAACTCGTCGTCGAGCGACGCATCCGTTTCCCGGGTGAGACTTCCGATCAGGTGGAAGCGATGCCTCTAATTCGCCGGCATGATGCCCATGCTGCAATGCGGCTGTCAACGAGGTTTTCGGAATAACCAGGCTTCGAGCGCATTCGTGTCACTGCGCATAAGGGCGAGCGTGCGCGGCTCGCGACCGCATCGATGGCGGCACCGGACGCCTGTCCATCGCGAGCCGCGATCGCGCTTGCGCGGCGAGATGTGCGCCGCGCGAACACCCGCGCGCATCGAAGATACGCATGCATTCAAGGGATTATCGGCGGCCGCCGGAGACCGGGGAGCGGGACGCCGCGCGTGCGCGCACAGTGATCACAAATAATCTCAGATGCGGCGCAGGATGTCCGCCACCGAATCGGCCGAAGGCAGCTGCGGCGTACGGTAGACCAGCTGGCCGCCGCGGTCGATGATGTTGACCTGGGTCGCGTGGTTCTCGACCGCATTGCGACCCTGGCCGAAGACCTCGAGCAGCCGGTCCAGTTCCGCGTAGGCCGGGGCCGCCGCCACCCAGCCGCCGCGCGCGTGAAAACGGCCGAGCCAGTCGCGCAGCGTGGCCGGCGTGTCGTCGAGCGGATCGATGCTCAGCGAGAGCAGCAGGATCCCGTTCCGGTCCTGGTCGGGCAGCAGCGCCTGCACGCGCTCGAATATCGCGCCCTGGATCGGGCAGACCGTCGAGCAGGTCGCGTACATCAGATGCAGCGCCGTCGCCCTCCCCTGTACCAGCGCCGCCAGGTCGGTCGACTGCCCGTCCGCGCAGCGCAGCCCGATCGGCGGCAAGGGCACGGGCGGAATCACCCGGCCATGATCGGCGTGGATGGTCTCGGCGCGCGCACGCCGCACCGGGCCCAGGCTCGCCGCCAGCACGGCAGCAGCGGCCGCCGTGCAGACGCGCCGCCGCGCGTGCTCAGGGCCGGGCGGGTGCATGGCTGCTCGCGATGGAAAAACGCCAGAGCGCCCAGCATTGCTCGTCGCTCAGCGTGTAGTTCGGCATCTCGACACTGATCAGGATGTGGGCCGGATCGGTGCCCGCGCGCAGCAGCGTGCAGAAGCGGCCGCGGTCGTAGTGCGAGGGCGGGCCGCCGCGGCGTGCGCGCGGCACCAGCAACAATTCGTGCGAAAGGCGCGGCGCGAGCGAGCGCGGCACGTCCGGCCCGCTGCCCGCCGCGTGGCAGTTGGCGCAGCGCACGACAGCGGGCGGGAGGTCGACCGTGTGGGTTCGGATCCGGCCGTGCAGCTCGATCATGCCGGTGAACAGATCCTGCCCCACGCGCAGTTCCTCCTGTGCCAGCTGCGCCGCACGGACCGCGTGCGGGTCCGGTGGAGCCGATGTACCCGGCGTGGGCGGGGCGATCGTTGCGCCCGGTGCGACCGGTGCGCCGGGCGCATCCCCCCAGGCGGGTGCCGCCAGCGCGATGGCGCCGGCGAGCAGGGCCGCAGCGCTAGCCGACCCGCCGCGGCGCCGCGGCCGCCATCGTTCAGAGGATCTGCACGGTCGTCGAGACACTGGGCACGCCGCTGGAGTTGAGGACGAACAGCATGTAGTAGCCGGGCAGCAGCACGCCCGGGTCCGCGGGCAGCGCCAGCGTGTAGGACTGCGCGCCGTAGGTGGTCTGGACCGTCAAGGGTATGCGCCGCTGGTCGTTGTTGACGGTATGGGTCGTCGCCGACAGGCGCATCAGCACGAACGAGGAGACCGGACCGCCGGTGGTCACCGACAGCGTGCCGCCGGGCGAGGCCGAGGTGGTGGCCGAGACGATGGTCGGGCGCGTGGCCGCGGTGCCATTGACGTTGAGCAGGTACGGCGGCGTGAGTATCTCCGCGTTCAGGTGGTTCTGCGGGCAGCCCGTGCCGCACTGCCCTCCCCCGCCGACGAATACGCGCCCGTCGGGCAGCAGGATGGCCGTGCTGTGGTAGGTGCGCGGCGTCTGCATGGGGTTGAGCAGGCTGAACTTTTGTGTCGCGGGATTCCAGATCTCCGGGACCAGGATCGCGGAGCTGTCGGTGAACGGCTCGGGGATGCTCTGGCCGCCGATCACGACCACCTGGCCGTTGGGCAGCACGACGCTGTTGGAGAATGCCCGCTCGTAGGTCATCGGCGTCAGCTGCGTGACGGTGGGCGCCACGCCCACGCCGGCGCTGATGTCGATCAGGTAGGCCGAGTTGGTCGCATAGATGGTCCCGGAGGTCGGCTGCTGGTAGGCCGGTGCGCCACCGACCTTGAGGATCTTGCCGATGTCGTAGAGGACGGCATTGCCGTTGACGCTGTAGGGATCGCTGCCGCGGTCGCCCGCCGACTGGATCGTCCCGGTGCCGCTGGTCGTGATCCAGTTCATCTGGGCGCTCGGACCGGCCTGGAAGACCCAGCCACCGCTCTGGGCGAACATCCACAGGTGGTTGTCGCCGCGGTAGATGCCCTGGGGGTCGGGCCCGACGATGTTGGTCTCGGGTATACCGGTCTCCAGTGTCCAGGTGCTGCCGTTCCACACCTCGCCGGACTTGCCGCCCAGCCCGCCGCTCCACGAGCCACCCAGCGTCAGCACCTCGCCATTGGAGAGCACCGTGTCGGCCTCGTAGCCGCGCGGCACGTTCATCTCGGCGGCGGTCGACCAGGTGCCGGTCGACGGGGTGAAGATGCTGGTCTTGGGGCTGCTGCTGCCGCCGTTGACGAGCACCTGGCCGCTGGGCAGCACCGCGATGCCGGGGCAGAACATGTCGGCGCCGGTGTTGGTGACCAGCACGTCGGTCGAAGTCAGCGTGGACGGATTGAAGATGCCGGTGTAGGTCTGGCCTTCGGCATTGCCGATGTCGCCTTCGTAGGTGTACGGCGCGAAGGCCGACCACATCAGCACGTTGCCGTTGGGCAGGTTGGCGACGGCGATCGGGGTCACCGGCAGCGAGATCACGCTGGTCCAGGTCGAGGGCAGCGTGAGCTGGGCCGGCGCCGCCAGGATCCACAGGTCGTTGTAGCTGCTCGGGGTGTAGGAGGCGCAAGGCCACTGGATCAGGGTCGCGCTCTCGGCCTGGGAATTGTTGTCGACGTTGAGGCACTGGCCGCTGTAGGACGAAACGATCTCGTAGTACTCGCCGACCGGGACGATCGACCACTGGTCGTTGGTCGAACCGGCGCCCTGGCAGGGCCACTGGATGATCGGGTCGCCCTGGGCCGTAGAACCGTTGCTGACGTTCAGGCACTGGCCGCTGCCGATCGAGACGATGTGGTAGTTCTTGCCGATCGGGACCAGCGACCACAGCTGTGCCGAAACCCCTCCGCAGGGCCACTGGACGATGGCCGTCCCGGCGACCGTGCTGTAGGCGTTGACGGTGGCGCACTGGCCGGAACTGGCCGAGACGATGTCCGTGGAGGCGGAGGTCTCGGCGTGGGCCGGCGTGACGGGGAGGAGGACGACGAGGGTCGTCAGCGCCAGCAGGCTGGCAAGCTTTTTCGCGAGGTGGCTCATGGGGTCCGGAGCGTTGATGGGCAGGGAAATGCAGAAAATCAGGCGATGGGTACCTCAAAAATATTAACCAAAATGCGTCAAATCGCCCACGTATGTGCGTTATCGAACAGAAAAAATTTCAAGAAAGTTGTTCTTTTCAGACGTTCGGGGGCGCCCGGATTCCGGCAAACGGACCGGGGGCGGGCCCATGCGCTTGATCGTCAACGATCGAATCAAGATTTCCACGCGAGGATCGCGGGTATCTTCGGGGCCAGGGTGAAGCGATCGGGGCGA
>Ga0116231_10006141_pt1 | contig 23174 bp, 18 predicted proteins | sample S1TSphgellanicum_2_FD_89695 | JGI IMG/M metagenome (GOLD analysis project Ga0116231, IMG submission 89695) | Host-associated microbial communities from peat moss isolated from Minnesota, USA - S1T2_Fd - Sphagnum magellanicum MG | ecosystem: Host-associated > Plants > Peat moss > Unclassified...
CTTGACTCCGAACGTTTCCGTAAAAAAAATAATTTATTTTTTTTGAATACTTTTCTACAAAAAAAATAAAAAGACACAGCCCCCCCCCCCCCCCCCCACCCACCATAGGTCAGGTCTAAACAATATAAACACACCTTGGTACATCCCAACAACTCATCAAGGGCCTTCCAACCATATCAAGTGATTTGGGGGATCTCAACATGATGAACAAAAGAAACCCTAATTCTAGGGTTTAGGGTTTTGGATTGACTCTTTGGATTCATGCACATTGTCAATGATTGTTTCAAAATTTGGACTAATAATTCAAACAACTAGCAAACTGGTATAACTTTGCATCATTGAAATAATATAATGGTTGATTAATACCCTACTACCTTGGCAGCTTTGACAATAATTATATTATTTTTCTGAAATGTTGAAATATTCACACAAAAAAATTCAAATAACGATAAATTATTGAAAGAAAATATTGAATCTTTAAGAATATTCCAGTTGTCAAAATGAAAATCTCAATATTTTAACTAGTTATTTGACAGACACATGTTGAAGCTGCCGAGGTGCTACAATATTGTAATCAAGGTTTTTTTTTGTTCAATTTTGTGATGTCAAAATTTTGGTAATTTTTTTCAAAAACTTAATGAAATTAATTGAATTTTAGGAGAACAGAATTTTCTATTTTCATGGTCAAAAAAATAATCTGTTACAAAAAAGTTGAATGAATGTTTTAAAACATCAAAATTATGAATAAGTCTTTTTCTTTAAAAAAATGTTTATGGACATTGTTTAAAGATTGCAACCTACAATAGGGATTAGATGAGTTCTTCACAAATGGTTTGGAGTTTTCATATTACAACCAGTGATCTTTGTCTAGCAAATTTTGTCAGTTTTTGGCCCAAATAATTGGGAAACTTTTGCATAAATAAAAACTTTCCAAGTGTAAATTTGACTTTAAGAAACAAAGAAACATTGAAGTATGTGTTCATCCTTTGTTTGCATAGTTGTAAAATTCAATGGGTATAAGGTTAGTAGTGAAGATAGGATTTTCATTCCACTTGTTATTCATACAATCCTAGGGCAATCATAGAAGATTACAAAGGTGCTACAAATCCTTTGGAAAAGGAGGTGCCTCTAGAACTTGCTAGAGAGAGAAACATTCATTCATACTTGGATGCCAAACACAACATCATTAAATACCTATATAGAGTTCATTGTGGAATTTTTCCACACTAAATTTAAAGCACTCTCTCTAAACTTTAAACCCTAAACCCTTGACACCACCATCCATTGAAACTCGACAAGTGCCATATGGAGTCCATCATCATAGCCCAAATTATGATAAATGATGATGAAGGGACTTCAAGTGTGCAGTTATGGGTATATGTCCAAAAAAGTATGGCTCCCACCCCCTCTTTTTCCTCCATTCTCCAATAAAATTTTAATCTAATTAAAAAAGAAATTACAAATTGTGCTACTATTGATTCAAATCTTTAATTGTGAAGAACGACATGGAAAAGAAATCTCGAAATGCATCATGTAGATATGAAAGGGAAAAAGGATAGAAGAAGCTAGAGATATGGTAGAGGTGAGGAATACCAAATATTTTCACAATTGTAGTTTTGGGGGGCGGGGTGCTAAGGGTTCCCCGGGTGGGCTTCCATTTAAGAAGGTGCTTTCAAATACAAAGAGAACAACCTTGGAGTGCTTTACATGAAGAGGAAAGCATGACTATACAAGCACCCCCAACCCTTCATAGAAGAGACACCCAAGTATGGAATACCAAAAGGGCCATACTTTCACCATACCCCTTGCTTTGAAAAATAATATTTCATTATCTCATAATAGACTCCATTAACACAGAGTAGATTATTTATTTATTTATTTATTTTTCTGTCTAGAGCCCACAATTTCAAAACCCCTAGCATAGGGTTTTTGATTTTGAGCATGGTGTTTTTGATTTCAAGCACAAGGTTTGGACTTTGGGTCTTGTGAAAGTTGGGCATGTTTATAAAATTATATTAGTGTTCAAGTGCCAATCTCAAGTTTTTGATCGTGGGTGTGTTTAGAATAAAAACCCCAATGCTCAAAATGGAAAACCCCCTGCTTGAGATTTTAAAACCCTTTTCTCAAAATAAAAAACCCCTTGCTTGAGATTTAAAAACCCTTTTCTCAAAACCAAAAACCCCACACTTAAGATTTTAAAAACCCTTTCCTCAAAATCAAAAACCCCACACTTGGAATCAAAACCTTGTGCTAGGGGCTTTCAAATCGTGCACTTCAGGAAAAGAAAGAATCTACAACCCCCATGCTAAAAAGAATCGATCCAGGGCTCATGAAATATTCTATGAGGCAAAAGGGGATGGTAAAAGTATGACCCTTTTGATATTCCATACCCCAAAGAGCATTCTTTCTTCATGATAGAAAAGACTTATCCATGAAGTAACCCTGTCTTCACCCTGTCTTTGGGCCTCCTTTCACCCCCTATCCCCTCTTTCAGTGGTATCCGCAAAGTAAAGACATTTCAATAAATCTCAGTATGAAATGCTGATGCTCAGCATTTAATGCACAAGGTTCAGGACTAATTATAGTAGTCGTATAGTTAGGAGCAGTGAAAATATATGTAGCAGCAGTGGAGGCGCTCACGAAAAAGGAAAGACAAGATGAAACTCAGTTTACCACCAAAGTTGATGGTTTTCTGAGTTTCATCCCCCGTTGGATGTTAATGTACTTTTTAGGAGGTTTTTTTTTAATCTCACCCTGTGTATTCTCACTCTCAGGGTTCTGGTGCTGTGTTTTTCTTACTTTATGGATAACTCTAATATCATAAGCAGATAGCTATAGTCATCCCCACTCATACTCTTGGGTATATTACACCCAAGTACACATCTTTCTACACACACAACTAATCTCATAAATGAATCCCAATCAGACAAGATCCAAACAAGTACAACAAGTTCAGTCGGGAGTCTTCAGGCATGACATGATAATATATGTAGTCTCTGAAAGTAGTCATGATAATTGCGGCAAATAGGGTCAACCATTCATTCATCCACATTTTGTATGGCCGGGCTGCATGGCTTTTAAATGTGTGCTTTGTGGAGAAAATGATTTCACTATCGCCACAAAACTCACAAAACACCAAAGAGAAGAGAACGGAAGAAGAACTTTCATGCAAACTTTGCAACTTTAAACACCGCACCAACAGTTGTGAAATGATAATCCACCGAGTGGGTGTTGACTGGTAGTGCTTCATTCAAATGAGTGCCCTGGCATGTTGTAGAAGTGTTTTTTATATTTTTAAAATTTTCCTCAAGTAAATATCACGGATGCAAAATTTATGATCCCTGACAAATGGATAACTATGAAATTGGCCCATGTGAAACTGTTGAATCATGTAAATGCTAGGGTGGAGTAGTATATTTTAATAGTTATTCTATAAAATCATGATTTTGACTCCCCCCCCTCTCTCTTTTAACTGCTTGGGTTCAGCTAGGTATTTGGGAAATTATGTTTTAAAAACGGTTAAATTGTTATAGAATATTTTGATATTTGATGGGCACATTTTGAGGTTGTTTGCCTACCCCCATAATAAGCTATCAAGGGTAAGCAATCATTGCTCTATTTAGTATGGTAGGATATTGTGATGCATATTACTTGGTTGTGGGGACCTCCAAAGCTTTTGTATAAGCATGTTAGTATTTACTTGCTTCTTGTATTTCTTGCGGTGTTACTAGAGCACTTCACATTAGGTACCTAGACTCTTATTTTACAAAGGAGCTTTCCATCTATATGTATGAAACACACTTTTTCCACTCCACCGTACACTTAGCTAGTTACGTATACCTAATCACCAATTCGTGCACCCCTTTAGCATCCCAATTAGGCCAATTCCTACTATTATTTTTGCATGAGACGGTTGGCACATTATTGATCATCCTAGTAAGGATATCTAACAACGTATGTTTACCTTTGTGCACAATCACTATACATATCCCCACAATATATTTACCCCTAGTTGCACTCCCCAAGGCAAAAAGGAGTGCTGATCACACACAAATTTCAAAAAGATTTTCTAGGCATACATACAATGAGGTGTGCAAGTATGAGTCAAATATGCCTGGTTTCTTTTTCATTTAAGGTTGGGGATCTGAGTGGGAATGAATTAAATAGATTTATGGCCATAAAGGGGTTTTGTTTTCCCTTCAAGTGTTTTTGACCAACTGTCCCAATAAAGTTCTCCATACATTCCTCCTTCATGTTATTGGATATGCTTCACCGATATGTTCCTTTTGTTCAATGTTGTGCATCTTATGTGTGTACCCCATCTTGTGCACTCACACTTAGCATCCCAATTAGGTGATTTCCCTCCATGATTTGTGTCCAAAGTTGGCACGGTATGCATTATTCGCTAGAAAGGATAGTAATAATATCCAAAGAACCCCAAAGCAAACCAAGACATAAAATTATGATTTTTTTTAAAAAAAAATTGGTATTAGATTTGTATGTTTTGGACATAACATGATAATTTATTTTTTCTGAGATTGTGTTTTCGACATCAAATCCATAAGCTGACATATTGACGTCATTGTGCTTCAGATCTTCAAACATCGCACATGACAATTTGCAGCCAAGGGGGGGGGGAGCACATCAGAAGATGATGAACTGAATAAAGATGCTCATCATCTATCTGAGCACCACAAATTTTCTTCTGGCTGGCAAGGCATTTTAGCCTCAAAGGCACATGGCTATATGGCAACAGCACCAGGGGCAGGATGTTAAACACACCCCCCCTCCCGTTCCCCACCCTTTGAACTTTACAGATGTCAGTGTGGCACCCTGTGCATTGCAGCACCCGCATGGTTCTGAAAGAACTTCTGATCTCCATGTTCTGCTAAGTGTTGTTCCATGTTCTCCATGCTAGCCGAACACCGATGTGGCAGAACCGAACCATGCGGGTGCTACAGAGGGGCTCTGCATTGACACCCACCAAGTTTGTAGTAGGGGGGTGTTTAACATCATCCCCACCCACCAGGCAGGGAGGACTTTCTAATACACACCGTTTGCAAGAACAACTGCACCATACAGTTGCTCCCCCTCAGCCCTGACAATTAAATACTTTGTCAACATTTTGACTCAAGATTTAACACTTCTTCTCCACACATAAAAAGCCCTTGGAGAAAGTATTTGGAGGGCACCTTTTATTGGTGTTGCCTACCAAGGCAAGGATATTGTGTTTAGATTCATTATAGAGTATTATAGTAGCTTAATGGATTTTGGCCCTTAGGTAATAATAGGTCTATTTTTTTATGACGATTTTTGAAAGATGATATTTTGGCTTGTGTTGAAACTTGAGATTAGTTATCCGAGTTATAATAATTGGAATGATTTTGATTTCTTTTAGAGGATTTTTTGAAGATCATATTTTTGCATGGTGAAATATTTGAGTTTCCATAATTCTTCTTTTGCCTTAAGATACTTTTTAAATAGAAATGGCAAGGCCACAGGTGTGACACACCCCTTGAAATTTTGTAGTGTATCCGGAGGCACCTAAACCTGCACAATGTTAGGCTCATCATAATGTTCACCTTGTGCCTTACAATGGCTTAGATCCCAGGGTGTGAGACTTTCTCAAAATGTGGGCAGACTCAAATACCACCTTCTCTTAGGCCCCTATTATTTTGGGAATAACTCCCACCCTTCAGCACTCACCTTACATATTCAAAACAAAGTGGTGTGTCACACTGTAGCCGTGCCATTTACAATAAAAAGTATTTTAAGGCAAAAGAAGAACTATGGAAACTCAAATATTTCACCATGCAAAAATATAATCTTCAAAAAATCCTCTTAAAGAAACCAAAATTCTTCAAGATGTTATAACTCTATAACTAATCTCAAGTTTCAACACGAACCAAAATATCATCTTTCAAAATTCCTCACATAAAAATAGACCTATTGCTTAAGGAACAAAATACCTTAAGCTACTATACTCCATAATGAATCTAATGGTGCATTCACACTTGACGTTAAGTATGTTAATAAAGATCTAGGTGGCATCTTAGGTGGCACCCAATGTTAAATGGGCGATAGTTTAATGTTAAGTGAATGTTAACTTAACATAAAATGTTCATGGTGAGTAGATGTAAGTCCTAAATGACTAGCATGGTGTTAGGGGACTCAACACTAGTGTCCCTAATATCCTTGCCTACCAAGGCAAGGCCAATAAAGGTAAAGGAAACCTCTTGTCAATGGGTATCTATCTAGTTTTTTTATTTTGTATTTTTTCTTTATTTATTTATTTATTTATCTATCAATCTATAGAGCATTTTGGGTTGGCAATGGTTATTGCCCAGCAGAGTGCAGTTCACACTTTTGAAAAAAATTCTCCCTGCAAATAGCCCCTCACATCTCTGATAGAAATGGTTGGCAATTCTGGCTAGTTTGCAGATGTATCAGCAGCTCCCTCATAATTCAGACAAATTCTGGAACTTTGGCAGTGCATCATCATCAATGGTTTTCCAATTTACATATATGTGTATATATATATGACTTGGCTAATTTTTTCCAAAAGTAATCAAAATTTGTCAAATCTACACTAGAGAAACAAAAAATTTGGGAAATTTTGTCCCCAAAAATAAAATAAAATAAAATCATTGATCATCATCAATTCCCTCACAAAATATGTCAAAAAAACACCCTTGGCAAATTCTTGCAATTGGAGGTGCAAAACCCATGACCATCAAAATGGCAAGCTAATAAGGATTTCAGTTTCCACAAAGCACAAGAGAGACAGAGCACTTTTACACCATCTGATTTCATGGATCAAAAAAGCATTCGATATCTACCTATCCAATTGCAGAAAACCATGTAAATAAATTGTTGCCTCTACATGTAAAGGTTGGAGGGAGAGACTATGCAAATAGACTCATGCACACAACGTAAAGCACTGCCTGGATTTTTCCTTTGTATTTTCAGCTCCCTTACCTGCCTGAAGAAACCTGTACTCAGGCCCTTCTTCTATATGAAGAGTTTAGTTCATTTGGTCCCACATTTTGAGAAAAATGTTGAGCAGATGTTATTGTAAACTATGACTTCAATCTTTGAGGAAGATGATGGGAGCATTTCCTATTTTAACTATTGTTGCTGCTTTGAGCTTTTGAATTTTGCCATAAATGGAAAGAGGCAGAGAGCTACTACCTACTATTACATGCTGTAAGTTGTAAGGGTTGCTGTCTGTGGAATATTTGGCTAATTTTTAAGATTCTGTGGTGAAAATGGAATACCATGGAATATTCCAAAGGATTCTTTATTTCCCTTCACTAAATTTTCCAAATAACCCTAAGATTTTTCCTCATTTCTACAAAATAGCCATAACCCTAAAAAAAGGGGATGTGAATCCAACAAAAGGTTTTTTTCTTTGGGGGAAAAAAATGGCACAATATCGTCCTATTTCGAGGAAAAGACAGTTGAAATCGCCAGATTTAGAACATAGCATCTAGGATTTCGCCAGAATATAACCAGGTTCCAAAAAACATTTACTTCACTCTATAGCCTGTAGCCAAATTTGGTTACCTCCTCTTGATTGCCAGCAGGGTTGTTTTTTTTGTTCAAATTCCCCAAGTAAGTCTACTGACGAGGATCCCCAGAATTAATTGGCATTAAATGGCGACTACCTTAGGTGGGTTTTGGAATTTTAACAAGAGTGCAACACAAGTGGCAGCAACCTAGGAAGTGCCTAGGTCTAGATGTGGCTAATTTAATTATTTTTCTTTCAGAAAATGGCGAAAAAAATCCCTACGATTCACAAAATTTTCCTTTTTTTTCCAGTTTTTGAAAAAAAAACTCCAAGTTGCGAAATATCGCCATAAAAGAAAATAAACAAGGGGTGTGTCACACTGTGGCCCTGCCATTTACATTGAAAGGTATCTTAAGGCAAAAGAAAGAATTATGGAAACTCAAATATTCCACCATACAAAAATAAAATCTTCAAATAATATTCTACAAGAAATCAAAATCCTTCAAGATATTATAACTCTATAACTAATCTCAAGTTTCAACACAAGCCAAAATATCATCTTTCAAAAATCCTCATATAAAAATAGACCTAATATTACCTAGGGGCCAAAATCCCTTAAGCTACTATACTCTATAATGAACCTAAACACAATGTCCTTGCCTTGGTAGGCAAGGCAGGCCAAAAAAAATTTATTTGCCAGGCCACCTACCTACCTCACGAATTTGAAAAAGAAAAAACCTGGTTCCAATTCAAGACTCAAGGAGCGTGTGTGGGTTCCTGGAAGAAAGGGATTTGCTGTTTTCTTGTTTTCTCCGCTACCGACCATTTCGTTCGTTCATAAATGCGGAGGATTCAAGGTTCGCATTGATGAGATGAAGAAGCTTGAAGAAGAAATAGAAGAACAAGAAGAAGCACGTAAAAGCAAGGCAAGGATCTCGCGAGGATTGAGGGGAGGGAGTTTCAAAGCAGTCCTCGAGTCTCGAGAGATATGAAGAAACAAAAGGAAGTATGATCGATCGATTGATTGATTGCACAGACATCAATGTACTCCATTTTATGTAATAGAAAGTTGAAACCTTTCGCGCCGAGCATTTTTTTTTTGGGTGTAATTTCACGCGCTTCGCTTTTCTTTTGCTGATGTTGTTGGATTTCTTCCTGTTTGAAACTCTCTCTCTCTCTCTCTCTCTCTCTCTCTCTCTCTCTCTCTTCTGTTTCCCAAAATCTGACCCCTTTCTTTAGTTTCGGTTTTGGATTCAAGCCTCTTCTGTTGTTGCTCCTGCTGCTGCTCTTTCTTCTTCTCCTCCTCCGTGCCTTGGGGGCATGCATACCTTCGGCATTTTATTGGCTCTGCTCTTCAAGGTAGAGACATTGTGATGCACCCACAAACGGGCCAAAGTTAGACCAAAGTTGGGTATCCTTACATTCATTCATTCTATGATCGTCTGGAGTCCACCATAAAAACATTTCCCACAGAACTGAAGGATCCACTGGTGCTTCACCATACTAAACAACATGTGTTTTCCATTTAGTATGCTGAATATTTATCATCTTTATGGATGTCACTTAAATGGCAGAGTCAGTATGCCCTTCAGTGTAGTAGCGACATTGTGATGCACTCATAAACAGGCCAAAGTTTGCTATCCCTACTACATACATACATTCAAGGTCATGTGAAGTCTCCAATATAGAAACTTTTCTGGCATAACTGAAGGATCCACTTGACCTTCACTATACTAACCACCATGTGTTTCCAATTTAGTACCTATGTTGAATATTTATCATCCTTATAGAAATGTCATTTAAAGAGCAGAGTCATTATCGGTTGAGCCGCTTGTTAATGGCCATGTGGTGCACCCTCCATTTGTAGGTGACACTAGACCTCCTTCTGGAAACTCTGTTATTCTTCTTCTTTATGGATTGATCACAACTGATTCTACTGTCAAAGCAACAGGTGCAGAAAGACAAAGAGGGGCTTCCTCCACAAAGATCTGGTCCTGTAAATGGCTTTGGAAATTCTTGTAAATTCAAAGCCTTTTGAGGAACAGATGATGATAATGTGAGGTGGGTGTAACATGTCCTTGGAAAACTCCTGTAGATTTCCTACATTTCATGCTTTTGCTCATGTTGTTGCCTATTGGATTGTCATGGTTGTTACTGCTTGGTTCTTGCCAGGTCATGTGGTTTCTTTGCAGCTTATATATGTTGTGGGATTCTATGAGGCAAGAAAGAGAAATATTATCCAGAGATAGCAAAGGGGGATTTACTGGTTCTGAATGTGATCAACATCATGTTGTGTCTGGAATGATCATGACAGAGTCAAATAAAGTTATAGAAAAGGTCTATTTTGATGACACTTGCATTGATTGTTCATCAATCTTGGCATTTGGAAATGCCCCAGATTCTTGATGACAAGAAGCTTAATGGATTTCTTTGTGTGCAGGAGGGGGTTTAAATTAATGCCAGAGAAGTGCAGTTGGGGATGATATATGCAGGAGACAAAGGTGCAATGGCTGGCAAAGTTGCCAGGAAAATCCTCCAGCCAAAGAGGGACACAGGCACCTGCAGCACCCAGGTCACTGTGCTGAATCTGCCTTCTCTTCTATTTGACAGGTCGAGTCTCTAACACAAAATCACGCCAATATGTCCAGTTGAAACTCAAAATGCACAGATCCTTACTCCAGATGCAGACCCCTCTGTCCATGCTTACTGTGAATTCAAAAGAGGAAAAGGTAATGGAAAAGACTTGTGTGTGCAATTGGAGATATCATTGCAGAGAAGACAGAGACCTAATGGAGATTGGAATGGGAAGTGGGTTTGCATAATTCTAAGGTGATTACCCATATGAGGGTGTGACCAGCTTCATGATCACATCCATTTGGGGGGTGGGCTACCAAATTATCATCTTCTCAGGTCTGTAACCTGGGTTGTAACTTGCACATTCAATTTGCATGAGATTGCCATGCAACTTTTGTGGTTGTCGTAGTTTCTGCCATGCTTTTTAGAAAACTACATAAACACTCATAGCAATCCATGCATATGTCTGTTACACAAACATTTGATCAGCCTCTATCAAATGTGTGAAGAATTGGGGAGTTGGCCTTTGGTTGTGTAGGTTGTTACAAGTATGCCAGTACAGAATATTATATGATGGACAGTGGGAAGAAGACCCACTACATGGGAGTTGGTGTCCACAACAGGGTTGTCATTCACTGCTGTTTTGTAAATGCCAGTTGTTTGTTTATAGCAAATTGTCATGGAATGCGTGCTTCTTCCCTGTTGCTGGAATCTCATGAAGATCATTTGTTATCTGATTATGCATGATTTTGTCAAACATATTGGCTGAGAGAGGGTTCACTATGCCCAACCTTCCTCCTAGAAAAAATAGAGATATATTTGTCCAAAGAATCTAGTGAAAGAAACCACAATGTTGAAGTACCATATTGGGTCCCAGAACATTTCACATCTTTCAACTCCTCCTCCAGGCATTTAGAATATGTTCTGGGAACAATATGGGCCCCATCCAAGACATTTTTCTTGAAACGGTTGTGACTATCATGGGTCTCAATTGACCCCCGAATTGAAGGAACTGATTCCACAGCCATAGTATAATGTGAGCTGGAAAATGTATTGGAACAACTGGTTAGGGTTTAGGGATTTAGGGTTTAGTGAGATTGGAACGAAGGTCCTGTGAAGAGGATACGAAGAGAGGAGGAAAGGTTGGGTTTTGAGATAAGCTCCTATGACTACACCATCCATCGTTGATGCTGCCACCAGCAGCAGTGTATTTGCGAGCTAGTGTCGTTGCGCGCGCCCAGGAATCAAAGCTTGTGTTGGGGCTCTCCTATCTATCGGACTCGATACACCAGTGTTGAGCAGCATGGCGAGTACTCCGTCCTCCTCTTCCTCCGCATGTCCACCTGGAGAAGTTCCTTTCCGTCTTTTGATTTTGGAGATGGGTACAGGCTACGATCAACACGGGTTAGGTCTCTGTCCTTACAACCCCCACAACGCTAGCTGGTTTCTTGTGGAATGACAATGGCTCGCGATATGATGAGTTTTGGAATCTGGAGAATAATGGGTTTGGAAACTTGACAAATTGCGGGGGACCGGGGGAATGCAGGCAAGATGTTACAGCGGCTGCTGTTAGGGCGTGCAAGGATGCCATCTGCTCTAACTCCATCCCAGCTTTCAGCACTGGTACTTTACTCCTATCACTTTTTGCACTTTACTTTCTCTGAGTCTTGACCCACACGAAACAGAAGAGGAACTACTACACTGCACCTCAGCAGCAGCCTGCTGTTCTTAATTTCTGTGAGATGATGAGGAGCAGGTTGGAGATATGATGATATTGTGACCTAAAGCATAAATCCCTAAACCCTAATCTGCCTAAAAGTCTCCTAGGTTGGAAATCCAGTCTGCATGGGAGGAGATTTTGGGTGTTGTGGCTGCAGGGGTGATACCTGGCATTAATAAGGAGCACATGAAACTGAAGGTGAAGCTCGGAGTTCCCCATTCAGTTCAAGGAGGTCTTGATCTTCAGGCTGTAAAGTCTGTGTTTCCATAGTAAGCAAACTGCCTGGCCTTTCCATCCCAAAATTCAGGAATTGTAATGCTTTTCGCAGGATTCCAATATCTTGTTTTATGTAGGGCAACAGGAACTCAGGATCTTTTTTTTTTCAAAACTTTGAGCAGTTTATTATTATATATTTATCTATATCCGCTGTTGGGAGCTGACAGAGTCTGTGGCATTCAGTAATTGCAGCTAGTCACTGCGATTCATGATGATGGTGATGGTCTGTCAAGAGCTGATGAAGTCAGTGGGTAGTCATGGCAGCTTGTTGCTGCAAAATATTTATGATGAAGGTGATGGTTTGACACTTTATGACCAACTCTCATAGGGTTGTGACCACATTCACTGTCACATCACCCTCAAAGTGATGTTGTGGAAATTTCTCTGCAGCAAATCTTATAGATATATATTTCCTTTGAATGGACTATTGGCACTTGAGGTTATTGTGGCTTCAGTGGGATTGAATCAGGGACAAGCTGAGTGCAACTCTATGGTTGAAAACTTCAAACTCTTTTTCTGTTCATTCATTTTCTTGTGTCTGATTCATTTATTGGGGATGTGAATGTTGCCATGTGATTTTGTGTTTTGGAAGTGGAGAGATAGTGCAACTGGAGGTGGTGGATGGTGGGCTTGTATGTTCAAGTGGTGTACAATTGGAGGATTTTGGTGACAAGAGTGACAATTGCTATGTAGTCAATGCTGCTGTTTATGTGGGATACTGAATTCCTGTGCAAGCCATTGCCTCTCCTGTATTTTGCTTGGTGAGTTCTCTATTCCCTTCAGCACTGACTTCTCTTCTTCTCACAGCTCACTAAGCTGTTCACCTGAAATTCAGGATGAATCTCACTCTTCACAACATTCATGTTTTCAGAAGGAGCATCCCAGTAGTGACCAGCTAGATTCTTTGTTATCTATCTTGTGGGTGCAGAAGCCCCCTCCAGCTACTTCTTTGTCAGTGTTTTCTTAGTCTTTTCTTTTCCAGATTGCCTCTTAGAAAGTTCCTAATTATTCCAGTCCTGAATTTTTTGCTTTAATTGACATTTTATTTGAATTTTCTTTTTGTAACAAGTAAATGCCTTTTTAGGCTTCCCTATTGCTTAGGAGCAACATTCCTACCAAATCGGGGTTTGGTTGATTTCATTAATCAGGATAGGAGACTTTTGCTTGAGCTGGCAATAGTTTCTCAAATGTGGATCTTGTGAATTCTGTCTATATTCTTGCTGCTTGAGTTCTTTGATGTAGTGTGTCTTCAAGCTTTCAGAAAATCAGTATGCCTGGTGTCAACCACCCACTGTCAGAGCTGATGAAATCAGTGGGGTTATTGTAGCTGGTCCCTACCACGCAGGTTACTGTTGTGATCACCTTGACATGTGTGTAACTGTAGCTATTATTCACACTGGTCTGTAGTATTTTCTATATTTTCTAGTGTTGGCCTGATAAGCTTGTGCAGCTTCAATGCAGGTACTATTGGCTTTTTTATTAGCTACATCTCTTGACTGGTTGCCAGTGTGTTACTAAATCTTACCCCATTTCTTCTGGAAATGTGATAGAAACCCAGTAGCCAGTTTTTTGTAAGGCATATTCCTGCATGCTTTGTTTTCAACTTCACTTACAACATTAACACCTTGTCAAAGGGGCAATGATGACATGATGTATCTTGCAAATTGCCTAGTTGATGGAAAGTTGCAAAGTTGGAGGAAATAAATATCTATTTTACTTTATGGTGTACCCGATCAACCAAACTATGCACAATGGGCCTAGTTAATAGAATATGGACATGTGCGGAAATTTAAACTGGAAGAATTTAAAACACAGTTTCAATTCTGATTCAACAACCAAATCATGACCAAATCAAAGACTAGGAGGTCACCTCAAATCGACATGGTGAACATATTATATGCGGAGGAATGGATTCCAATGGATAAGTGAATATGGATTGTTTGAGCAACAATGGTAAGGAGCAAGTTAAATGGAAATGTTTCTGAAACTAAAAGTGGAAGGTCTAAATAAGAAGAGAACCAAATGAGCCAAGATCTTCCATACAAACAAGGCTATTTGACAAATGTGGGATCAAGATATGGCCAATGCAACACACAAATCCCATCATGGATGTCATTTAGGATAGTTTGTGGTCTTGGGTAATTAACAAGCCGTTGTTCAAATATCTTCTATTCCATCAAGTTTCATTCGACTTTCATGAGGTTGAGAATGTGAATGGAAGTAAAAGTTCATGCCAAATTGAAACTCAAATGTGAGGTGAGCTTTGAACAACAATTTTATCAGTAACATCCTTTGAATAATATGGCTCCATTAAATGAAATGAATCAAATAATTTAGATGGATGGCCAACAGTTAAACAAGAAAAACTTGTTAATGGAGATGAAAGGAAGCAGGTGAAAGATAATTGGGCTATTTTGGGAGCTTAAGTGGGCAAAAAGTGTAATAACAAATGAGAACAAGCACCTAAGAAAAGGTGGTCAAAGGTGGAGGTGGAAAAAGGGCTTCAAAAAGAAACAAGTCAAACAATTATAAGTCACAATTTGGTTGTGAGTTGCAGGCATGTTCTATCTTTAGGAGTTGGACCTCCTTCCCTTAGTAAGTGGGAAGCATGTCAAATCTTTAGCTCTTGAGATCCAATGCTCATAAATCTTCCTCATCAGAGTCTTGTGATTTCCTAACCTTTTTATACAAGGATTAATTGATCACATTCAAAAGCTAGAATGGAAGTTCTAGTTTTGCAAAGTAGTTGAAAATCATTTAGTTCCTTAAACCCCTGATTTCTCAAACTCCACATGTCCAGGCAGAGACTCTATTGGAGGAGGCTCATCCGTGATAAAATCTTTCTGCGAACTTAAAGTGTGCCTCTTATGGGTTCTGATGAAATCTTTTGGATTTTGCAGCAGTATTCCAAAATTACAAAATGCTTAGCCGTTGACATTTTTGTCATTCATTCTCAGCTGAATTTGAATGCAGGCATTGACACAATTGTGTGCCACATGCAGAATTCAATATTTCAGATTTCAGTAGAAATATCTACTCTACTCCTTCCAACTAGGGAGGCATTTGAAAAGCATGATAACATTATATATTGCTCCATGACAAATATCCAGATGACGCTTGGGCATGAAAGTCATGTCAATGTTTGCAATTCTCTAGTTGCACATGTTTATGACAAGTACCAACTTTTGTAGAGAGGAAATTAGGCTATCACCCAGCACAGGTTGTTCATTCAGCAACAGCCAGAGCACTGAAATGTGGGTTGTGAAACAGAGAATACATACCCAGATGAGGTTCTATAATTAGGCTGAATCAAATCTCTACTGAAGCACTCGAATGTGTCCATACACCATGGAGAAAGTGATCCAAGATTTGTGTGATCCTAGGTCTCTTTCAGCCACATCACCACAATGCCAACATGTGATTTCCAGTATTTCACTCTCATGTTCTTAAGGAAAAATGAAAGATCAAGTGTGGTCAACCTTAGCATTTACAGAAAACTAGAGAAAAAGAAACCACTGATAAAGACAAGATTTACACCATGGACTCAGATTCAAGGACCTGAATTCAAAAGATAGCAAAAATGGAACTTTGAATGAGCAAAAAAGTGGAGGGGAGAAGAGGTTCTGGAACTTAGGGATCACTAGATTTCAAGCATATGGTTCCCCCTCATGCCCTTCACATCGTCAGCAGAAATTCTGGGCCTCCCTTAATTGATCTGATGCTGGGAAGTTAGACAATGCATCATATCATTAATTGATTGTCCCAAAACAACAATTCAAGTGGGACACTCAGCAAGTCTTCTGGAGTACCTAGAAAGCTTGGGACATGAACTGGAACCTGGAGGCTCAAATGCACTGCTAGACACCAACTCCCAGAGCTTATGAAGACAACCAAACATCATTTGAGAAGGTAAAGGTCACTATCACATTTACTTTAACTGCATCAAAATGAGAATTGATCTCTGACTAGTCAAGGTTTTAATTCCATCAGTAGCACAAAGAAAAGGCAGCATCAAACCAAACCAATGCTCCACATAGCAAACCTGAGTCTTCACTCTGTTTTCAACTCCAACAGAGGCTATAGTCATTGCCTCACAACCAAATATCATCCATGCAATAAAGTTGAAACCTCAGAGAAAGAGACCATAGAGAGTTGGGAATAATCAAAGAAGGCTGATAATAGTGTTGAAGTTGCAGAATTACATGATAATTGTAGAGAACTCTAACCATGTCCAGGTCCAAAGCAACAAACTACACATCAGCTATATAATAACAACAATATTTCCTCAATATACCATATTCAGACTTTTGCAGATAAAATATAAGCATTCCCTCTCGACCCATGACCACACACACAATACTCAATGACCTAGACATGCTTCTTTTGTGAACCTTTGCAGAGCAATCTCACACATATGTCCATTACCTCTAAACTCATGACCATGGGCAACACTCAATGACCTAGACGTGCTTCCTGTGCAAAGCTTTGCAGAGTGATCTGATAGATAGCCATGAGACATTAATAGGTACCAACAGCTTACAACTAGACACCAAACAATCCAACTGATGTGTTGGCTGTGTCCGAGAATGCGCTCGGATCACACTGCACAAACCCCACAAGAATGCCAAGAAACACAATCTGGAATGCTACGAATCGTACCATGGAATGCCTAATATCTGGACATCTGTTGAGGGGGAGGGGGTGTAGTCTCACGAGGAAGTAGTTTTCCGTCCCTCTTGTCGAGCTCCAACTTATGCTGCGTCTGGAGACAAGCGCAGACGGTGCAATAGGAGATATCCGCAATGCGATCGGTGACAATGGCGGCGTCATCGATGAAAGGCACGTTGGTAAACATGGCCACAAGCCAGCAGATACAGTTGAGGTACTGCGCGAAGAACATACTGGCGATGATGCAGTTGTCGCATTTAGTGTTCTGGATCTGAAGCGCATCCTGGAGCATAAAGCGAGTGGCAGAGACGGAGAGGGTGAAGCACATAGTAACCTCCAAAATGGCACACAGCTGCGGACATCTCTCTTCACCGCAGGAACCACTGCAAGGCATGCCACCACCGCAGCAGCGGTAACGTGACCAGTCGTTGTACAGCACTCGACCACGCAACCCGTACGAAGCGCAGCAAGGACACCACATGCTGTAGCAGCAGTAGACCGGATCATCCAAGGGCGTCCGCATCAGCTCCGAGTACCACAAGTTGGGCAAACTCTTCCGCGCCTCATACAAGTGCATTTTCTTCGACGACGCCATCGCTGTAAGGCTATGAAATCCGCCGCGTCCGCGCTCTCTCTCTCACTCTCTCTCTGCCTCCCCCACACACACACAAACGAGTGCTTCTTCTAAATGCACATCTGCTCTGCTTGCTGCTGCTGATCACGCGTTCTTTCTGTACAGACTAGGCGACGAGCTCTTTCTTTCCCGCTTCGTAGCATTTTCTACGCTGCTTTACGGTGGCTGTTATGTCGCAGAAAAAGCTACAGTAATCGTGCTGCCGCTGATTACGCGCTCTATCATTACCGACTAGATGATGAGCTTTTTTCTGGGTAGGTGCATTTTCTACACTGTTGGCGGTGGATTACGGTGTTTTACAGTGGCTGTAAGGTTGCAGAAAATGCTACATTGATCGTAATCGTCGATCCCCATCTATCGCACATGTGCAGATTCCGCAAGTTATCGATTGGCCGGCGTAAACGGTTGCCTCATTTTCGTCGCTCTGCTGCAGTATCGTCTAACGAAGCGGGGAAAACTAGGGTAGATAGGCCTGGGACCGAACCTTTAAGAACTCAAAGGAGATCGGATCTTACACATTGTTCCTTGGCTTCTGAATTTTAAGAACATTTGTAGCCCTTAGCCCTCCACCTAGCGCTTCCAACCTCGCCAAAATTGCTGTATTCAGTAAAGAAATGGGCATATGGTGTGTTTCGTATAAGGGGGGGTTCATTGTTTGATGATGGGTGAAAGACTTTGATGGTTTTGCATCTTTGCCACTGGAATACAAAGAAGTATTGTAAAGCCGTAGTTGGGGCACCCATCCAGTTTCAAATCTCTCAAAACTGACTCAAAATGAGGAAGATATGGGGCTGGAACTAGAGAGAAGTCCAAAGCAATGTTGGGTGGTTCTCAGATGCTCACCTGGTTCTTGACCCGGTTCTCAGACCATTTCTGACAATGAGAACTGGTTGGCACACTTACATGTCATTAAGTTCTCAGACATGTATGAGAACGAGTGTTTTTTTTTCTTTTTAATAATTTCTTGGGAGAACCAAACAGTTCTCTCGTAGAACCTATATCCAGTTCTTAGGTACATTAGGGTTCTTAAACAGCAGCCACTGCCTAAGTAGGCGGAGGCTCTATTTATGGTTAGGTGTAAAGTAATAGTTATAAAAAGAGCATGACCTTTTATTTTTCTAATGTGTCGTCTCATTGCTTCTCGCAAACATTTTGTTTTGTTCCTTCACATTGGTGCTGTTACTTAGTATTGGTGCTAGTGCTTCACATTGGTGTTGGTGTTTCCCATGGTGTTAGTTCTTCATGTTCATATTGTTATTTCCCACATTGGGGCTATTATTTCATGTTCGTGCTGCTACTTCGTGATGCTACTACTTTGTGGTGATGTTGTTTCACACATTGGTGCTTTTGCTTCGTGCTACTTCTATTGTTTTTTCACATTGTTCGTGCTACTACCTCGTGTTGTTGTTGTTTCACACCTCAAGTAGCCTATGGTCAATACCTTGTTATTATTGTTTCGCGTTGGTGCTACTAATGTTGTTGTTTCACACCTCAAGTAGCCTATGGTAAATACCTTGTTATTATTGTTTCATGTTGGTGCTATTGTTGTTGTTGTTCAAAACCTCAAGTAGCTTATGGCCAATACCTTGTTATTATTGTTCCGTGTTAGTGCTACTCTTGTTTCCTTAGTTAGTATAGTACTTCCTCCCTTTCTTACCATGTGTTGGTGGGAGCTTGGAGCTTGAAACATCAAATTTTCGATAAAGCTCAAGGTGAATTTTTTTTTTTTTTTCATTTCTTTGTTTCAATTTTTTTGAATTTTTCTTAATTTTTTGGTTTGAATTTTTTTTTCATTTTTTTGTTGAAATATATTTTCATATTTTATTTGAATTCTTTTTCACATCTTTGTTTCACATTTTTTCATTTTTTGTTTGATTTTTTTTAATATATCTTGGTTTTTTTATAATGTTTTAATTTTCTTTCTTTTCTTTTTTGTGCAAGAATTTGAAGAAAATGCAAGTGTTCAAATAAAGGGAAGTAGGAATCCAAAAAATAATGAAAAGAAAATGAAAGAAATTTTTAAAAAGTTACATGCACAAAGATTATTTTTAAAACCAAATAGTAGAAATGCATTGTGTTGAGCATTTTATTATGTTATTAATAATAAAGAAGTTGACTTAACAATTCCTTAAGTCACGTGTTGTAATTTTTGTCACAATAATTCAATTTTGAACTTCAATCCAAAAACTCAAGATAGGAAAGGATTAATCATATAATGGTATAACTACATTGAGGAAACATGTGAATTCATATCATTGTAAAAAAATTAATTTTGAAAAAGAAGTCAATAGTCCTTTGAAGGAAGATGAAATATTACCATCCAAAAAAAGCCCAAATATTTCTTCTAATTCCATATCCAATTTTTTTGCTACAAAAGAACCTTTCAAGAAAAATGATTTGTAACAAAAGCAATTTTTGGAAGACTTGGGTTTTTTAATTGTTATAAACCATCTTCCTTTATATTTTGTGAAAAGTAGTTGGTTGAAAAGGTTTAGTATGCATTTGTATCCAAACAATATTTTTCTTTCCTTAAAAATATTTTTTTCATGAATTATTGCTCAAATTAATGGAAAAAACTAAATGATTATATGTTTTATCAACTTTAGCAAAACACTATTCTACAACTACAAGCTTTGATTTGTGGGTCTCAAAAGTTAGACATGATAGTTTTGCATTGATGATCAATTTTTTAATAGTTGATTGGCAACCAAAACATATCACCCTTAGCCTTTTTGAAACAACAAATACTAGTGGACAAACCTTGGTCAAAATTTTGACAAATTATTGGACAATTATGCATTGAGGAGGAAAATTATGTTTATGTAAAGGATAAGGAATCTAATTTAAACATCATAATTGCAACCTTAAAATTAATTATAAGTTGTGATGTGTTGGGGTTGGAAGAAAGTTTTCAAAACACTTGTTTTGGTCATGCATCTTTTGAAGCATGTCAATATGTAACAATAAATGCAAAAGTTTACATGACATATGATAGGTGTCAATCAAAACCACCCAAAGAGGTTTGCATAAATGCATAATTTGACCCCCAAAATCTGGAAAAGGTAAGTAAAATGGAGAAAGCATTTGTCAATTCAGGTTTTCTCCCAAGGAAATTGAATACTCCAATGAAGACAAAGTAAATTTTTATTTTTCTAAATTATTTTGTGTTTACATTTTTTTTCAATTCATGTTATGCATAGTTTAACATTTTCTTTTGCTTTTGTAGATTTGCTAAAAAGTTTTGTTTTTCACAAAATTTTGTAGTTCAAAAGAGTAATTATTATATTCTATGAGAATGAGTGCAAAAGTCCACCTCTATTGACATGGCACATTTGTTACATTATGGTTAATTACTTTGGCCATGTTGTGTTTATTTGTATTCTAAACTAGTCTAGGGGTCATTGGTTGTTAAGTGATGCACTAAAATTTCCCATATCCATGAGTTTAAAATTCAAGGATGAAATTGATTTTGTAACTTTTGACAACATAATGGAAGAAGATGGAAATGTTGTTTATGAGTTATCATGTTCGGCCACCAACATAACAAAGGAAGTTGTTCATGTTTTGGATTTTTTGTTTCCTTTTTTAAAAAATATTTTAAAAATAATCCCATAATATGTTTTTTATTATGTTGGACCCTAGGTTTCAAACTTTTCATCTTGTGTTTTCACTTATTGATCTTGGGCAAGGTAAGGCAATTGTTGAATAATAGAACAAAAAAATCTTTGTTTTCAATGTTTTTTAAGTGTTATTATCATTTGCATCCTTTTACTAAATTTGAAAGGGATGTTGTTGATCAAAAGCTTGAAGAGGACAATAGTTTGGATATATTTGAGATGACAACCAACACAAGTGAACCATCAATGGAATTGATCAATAAAAAAATTCTAATTTTAAATGTTATCAAATGGATGTTAAAAACATCAAATGTACACTACAATGTTGAGGAAAATATGAAAACATATTTCCTATAATTGGTTTTTTTACTAAATAAATCTTTCAAATAGTTGAATCCCAATTTGAAAAAATTTTATTTTTTTAGTTTTTAACTGGAATCCTTAGTAATAGTTTTAAGAAATCAAGAATTTTGGACAAATTGGTTGTTGTCAACCAAAATTGACCCTATGGTCCTATGATAGGTTGTAAATCTCCTTCTAACTTGGGAGGTTTTATGAAGATTAATGTTAATTTTTTTTTTAATTAGAAGAATTTTTTAAAGCTTTTGAAAGGGACAAAATTATGGAGTTGTAAATTTCAAATTAGTTGTTTTTTACTTGTTTTCATTTATTTTAAATAATTTTTAAGTTTAGAAATTTTTTTACTTAATAAAGCGAGTAAATTATTAATTAATTAATTATTAAAATGAATTTTAATTTGTAGAAAATGTAATAACCAAGTTGTGAAAACCGGATTTGAAAATCAAACCCTATCTAATAATAATTGGGTAAGTACAATAAGATCAAAAAGATTGATACCCTTGTCGATTCTCACCAGCCCAAAAATCTACTTATATAAAAAAATGGGTGTCCACGTGCTTGATTCAATAATTCGGGATTGGAGAATCCTCCGGAATGTTCGTTCTCATCAACAAATTGTGCCAAAAATTTGGGCCAAAACCAATTTGATTGGCCCATTACTTCCAAAAAAATGAAACTATGGAGGCTGCTCAAAATAGAAGGTTTTGTTTTGATGTATATAGTTCCTCCCCTTGGGCCCACCCATATAAATGAAAGTGCCAAAGCATATGGGCTAAAAGTGAGGTGCTTATATATGGAGAACATGTTGGGGAACACATTGTGAACTTGGGAGACATTGTGGGAACCCATTAGGAACTTAAAAGGAACATCGTGGGAACACATTAGGAAACAGGGAAAACTGAAAAAAAATCTTCCTTATCCCCTCTAACTTGGGCCCTCCTATTGGCTAAAAGGAAAATAAATCCTCTCCTCCCGCCCCCCGACCACCCCCAATAAAACTTGCATGGAAAGTCCAATGTCCACTCTGGATAGTCCACTCTACACACCACATACATTTGAAAAAAAACCTCCCCTCCAAGCTGCAACCTCTCAACCCTACACCCAAAACTTAAAAGGAAAAAATCCAAAGCACCCTGAAAGCATGATTGCATTTCCCATTGATTGGATGAAATTTCTCTCCTCAAAAAGGTTCATCACAATTTTTCGCCTAGGCTATTATCCCTTGCAACGAACACCTCGGCTATATAGGTGAAAAGGGGAGGATTTTGGGCAAAACACATGGGTTTGGTATTAGGTGCTATTGGGAACACCCTTGGGGAACACATTGAGAACTTGGGGAACAACTTGGGAACATGGTAGGAACACATCAGCAACTCATGAAAAAAAAACCTCCCCCCCTCCCCCTTGCCCCCAAAACCCAAATTAAAAAGTTGGGGCACCTGAATGGATGCTGCACCTTCCCATTGGCTGCATGTAATTTCTATTTCCAAAACTGTTAATTACCTTTTTGGCGTAGGCTAATGGCAAGGAAATAAATTTAGAAAAATAGTCACCTCTCCTATTAATTAAATGAGGTGCCTCCCAAGTTTTTTTTGGGCAACCTGCCAATTTGATTAGCCCATCATTCCAAAAAAAATAATAATGGAGACTCCCCAAAACAAAAAGCTTTATTTTGAATTGTACAATTCCTCCCCTTTGGCCCACCTATATAGGTGAAAGGAGGACACCATTTTCCAAGGCATATAAAAGTGAGGAGGTATGGAGAAAATGTTGGGGAAAACATTGGGAACCCATTGGGAACTTGAAAGGAACATA
>Ga0116231_10006143_pt1 | contig 23169 bp, 20 predicted proteins | sample S1TSphgellanicum_2_FD_89695 | JGI IMG/M metagenome (GOLD analysis project Ga0116231, IMG submission 89695) | Host-associated microbial communities from peat moss isolated from Minnesota, USA - S1T2_Fd - Sphagnum magellanicum MG | ecosystem: Host-associated > Plants > Peat moss > Unclassified...
ATACTGAAGCAACTACTAAATGCATGGTATGAGGCCCATGATCCAAGAATGCTTTAAGATGATTTTGGGTGGGAGAGGAAGTCTTTGCTTTCCTTAGAGATGCTGCCATTGCATGCAGGATGGTATGGTATGGTATGGTATGGGACACCATCTGATAATTCTCCATGGTAGTTAGCTGTGTACTAACCATACACATGGATCTATGCATTTCATGTACCATTCATTCATATCAAGAGAGCATGTTAGAAAATGCAATTTTACCTCCACCAAACATGGGTATTTCCAAAAGCACTTCTTTTTCTTCACAACAAAAGACAATTTGGTTCATGGGATAATATTTGTAAATGGTGTTAATTTTTTGTTGTAACATGTAATACATGTAAACAATGCAAAAGAAGCTTGGGACATTTGGGATACAACATGTTGACAATAGATTGCACAATTACATCAAGAGCTCTGCAATCTTAAAATGAAAGAAGGCATCTTAGTGCAAACTCATATTGATAATGTAGTTTCTGATGAAGATTTAGCATTTACATTTTTAGGGAGTTTGTCATTATTTTTTCATATTTTGTTGATTTTGCTTGACATTTGTATTGATGAATTGTCTATGGAGTTGGTATGTTGACAAATGTTGCAAAAGGAGTTCCGATTTGAACGAAAAGTATTTAAAATAATTAGATGTTACAAATGTTTTTGGGAAGTTTAAAAGGGGTGTAAATTGGAGGAAGTTCAAGAATGAAAAGTTAAAGAAGAAGGGATATTATTACAATTATGGCATTAGAGGTTATTTGCGAAAGAATGCCATATGAAAAACAAGACTAAAAGAACAAATTCAAAGGTTCTTCAAATGTCGCTACAACAAGAAAAACTAAACTTCTTATGATTGTTTTTCCTATTTATATAGTTTGCAAACATACTTGGTTCATTAATTATTGAGGCTCACAACATCTAAATTTACAAGTATTTTCAACTTTTGAAAACTTTGCTTTGGATCAAAAATATATATTGGAAACAATATTATCTTTGATGTGTGTGGGAAAGGCACTATTGCCTTCAAGTTTCCAAATGGGGTTTCCAATTGCATTAGAAATGTACTATGTATTCCAAAATTGACAAAGAAATTATTATCAATTAGTTAGTTATTAGAGCAAAATTTCAAGATGGAATTTGAAACCGTTAAATATTAGTTGAAATCTTGTGACTCAAACAAGGTGATTTATGAAGTCATCCAAGAAGAAATATTATACAAGTTGGTTGGAATGGTTCAATCCTTGGTTGCAAATTGAAGCATTAAACCAAAAAATAACAATTTATGGCATCAAAAATTTAAACATGTTTTTATGTAAGGTGTAAAACCACTAGATGTGGCAACCTAATTACCACTAAAGAAAGGGTTGTAATATAGAAAAAAAATAACAAGAAAAATGGAAAGACATGAAAGTGGCACCTATTTTTTATTTATTTACCATTTTGCAGTAGCTACCATCTTGTAGCAACTACCATCTTACAACAACTATTGTCTTGCACATATCATCACTTTGCAAATTTGAAAAAAGACCCACAGCCACTTACAGACCTCTTATAACTTATGCCTATCATTTGCAACACTTAAAAACCTCTTGTAGTGTTGTTTACCATTTGTAGCCCCCTATAGACCTTCTAGTTATGTTGCTTGTTGTTTGCAACAACATTACCTACCCTACAAACTTCAAAGCTTAGGTCTACTTCCTTGTTGCTATCTTCCAGTGTAAACTCCCATCCTATGGCATGATGTATTTCCTATTCCAAATACTACCACAAATAATAAATATTATTCTTAATCTTATAGAAAAAACATAGAATTAATACATGAACATAACAAAACTTTACATAGTCCTAGTATGAATTACTCTCCTTGTATTTCTTTGATAATCTAGATAGAACAAAAAACATCAACCAAAAAAATAAGAATCCATCAACCATTTTCCATTACAATGATAAGAGTACATTTTATTTCCATATTCTCCTCCTTTCTTTCCAATGTCACACACACATTCCTTCCCCAAAACAATTCTCCTAACCACATCCAATTTAGAATCATAATAATATTGAATACAAGGGAATGATCCACAAACCCCTTTTATCCTCCTCCTAATCCCCTTTCTCCCATACCACATAAGGTCCACATACCTTTCATGAAAATAAGTTTTATTATCCTTACCATAATCCTTACACACATCCCATTAATTGATTGGATAATCCTTATCCTTCATAGAAATCCCCACATGATTGGTGGATTACCACCAACCATTCATTTTATTAATCACATTAATTTCATCCTTTGGTAAAAGATGATAAATTACTACCATTAGTAACCTTTTAATTATTAGGAGGCCCATGGCACTAATTAACCTAGGAATTTTTTCTTTTAACATAAGGTTTAACAACCATGGCAAGGAATAATTTTGTTAAAAACATGGATTTCCATGATTTATGTTTCTATGATCTTGTGCATATAAACCTATGTGGTTCCATGGCAAGAATATTTCATGGAAGGGCAAAAAAATTTGACTTTCATTGATGATTTTTTTATGAAAACCTTTATTTACACCATGAAAATTAAGTTTGGTGTTCTTGAGTTAAAGGATTTCAAATTTTTGCTTGTTCAAATTGGAAAAAAGATCAATATGATTAGCTGTGATGGAGGTGGAAAATATAATTCAAGAATTTTCAATGTAATCTAGAGGAATAATGACATTGTAAAACAAATAACCATTCCATACACATTATAACATAATAAAATAATTGAAAAACCTCTTGTTGAAAATGTGTGATGCATGCTACAACACATGAAATTGGACCATAACTTTTGGGGAAAAGCAATGGCAATTGCAACATTTGTTCAAATTTGAATTTTTACCAAAGTTGTTTCAAGCATAACACCAAAAGAAGTTTGGTGTGATAACAAGCCTTCAATAAGTCATTTGTGTTTCTTTGGTTATGTTGCATTTATTCATGTGCCAAAGGAAATTAGAACAAAGTTGAATTTTAAAACTATTAAATGCATATTCATTAGTTAAGAGATTAAAAGGTACAAATTGGACAACCATGTAAGCCACTATGTATTCATTAGTCATGATGTTATTTTTTATGCATCCAAAATTTTTGATGGAAAAACAATTGGTTCAAATTTAAATTTGAGATTAGAACATTTGGTTTTAAATTGAGAGCTTGAGATGAAAGATGATAGAGTTCTTCAAAATATGGTTTTAAATTAAAAACCAAATAAAAAAAGTGAAAAAGTCTTTTAACAATGGAAAAAAATCTAATGTTGGATGGAGAAAATCAAAATCTTTTGTATTTTTTTCTTGACATTGACAAACCTCATTCTTTTATGAGGGCCTTGAAAAATGAAGATTCACTACAACATGCAAAAAGGTCATGGATTCTACATTTTAGTTTTTATAAAACAACAAGACTTGGATGTTTATTTTTCTTCCATTAGGTCACATACTAATGAGTTGCAAATGTATTTTCAAGATTAAGTACAATGTTGAGAATTGTATGGCAATGCATAAAACTTGTTTCATGACTAATGGCTTTTCACAAGTTGAAAGTATTGATTTCAATGAAAGATTTTCCCCTATTTCATGATTGAAATTGAAGCTATGTTTGTAGTTGCAACAATTCAAGGTCTTGAGGTTTATCACATGGATGTTAAAACTACTTTTCTAGATGGAAATCTTTCCAAAAAAACATATTTATGCAATAGTTAAAGGGTTTTATGGTTAAAGGTGAAAACATGATATTTAAACTTTTGAGATCCTTGTGTGGTTTGAAGCATTCTCCTTGTGCATGGAATCACAAGATTGATGCATATTTCTTATTTGCAAAGTTTGAAAATAATTATGTTGGCCACGTTGTATATTTCAAAAGGGCTTAGAAACTCCTTTGTGATCATAACTTTGTATGTTCACATCATTTTGGTTTCTAATGATTTCACTTTGTTAAAAAAAACAAAGAACAATCTTTTGAAGAAATTTGAAATAGTGGATCTAGGTGAGATTCAATGTTTTTTGGGGATACAAGTGAATCAAGATTAAACAATTTACTTAACGCAATTCAGATACATTGAAGGTATATTGAATCACTTTGGTATAATTGAAAATAAACTAATGCAAACTCCTAATACCAATTGTAAACCTTAAAAGGATATGGGTCTTTACAGTGATGCAGACTTGGAAGCAATGTGGGTTATCCCTTTTCAGAATGTTATTAGAAGTCTCAACTATGTAATGGAATGTACAAGACCTTATCTTATTCAAGTAGTGAGGGTTGTGAGGTAATTTGTGGTTAATCTTAAGAATCTCCATTGGATTGCAATGAAACAATGTTTTTAAAATTTTTAAAACACAATGAATTTTGGAACTAATGTTTTAAAGAAAACACTAAAAATGTTATTATGGATTAAACACATTTCAACAACAATGTAAACCACAACCAAGGTTTGAATGCAAACATGATGGGCTAGGCACATTTCAATGAAAATGGAAATCGTAGCCAAAGCTAGGTGCGTTCCAAAAAGAATGTATATTGAATGGTATATTAGGGTTCAAAAACAACACAAATGTTTTAAACAATTTATTATGCTACCAATGTAGGTATTAGTTCAGTTAAGGTTGATGATTGTGAAATGTTAAATATCTCATAATGAGCTTTATTCAATGCATTTTTTGACTTTTATTTTTGCACCTTACATGGTTCTGTGTTGAATCACATTGTGCAATTTTTCACATTCTATGTGCTTTGCACAATAAACATCATTTAATGTGTTTTGCATGTTTTACTATCCCATTTTAAATTCAAATTGAACATGTGCTTTCAAAAAAAAACTACTAACCAATGACATAGATTCAAACTTTTAAAAGAATATTTTTTTAATTTAAAATTTGTGCAAGGTCAAAAAATAAAACCTCACAACCAAAATCAAGCAATTGAGCATTATTAGCCACTTTTTGCACTGAACAATATTTTAAAAGTGTTTAGCATCTTCCTTGATGGCTTACCTACTTTTTGCAATGTAATTTTATTTTTGCCCTTTTTGCCATGTAGTTTTATTTTGACACTTATTACAATTGAAAAGATATTCACTTCAACATCAAATTTGAGGGTAAAATGTTGGCCTCAATGTAAACCAAATTGTGAATAATAGTTGGCAAACTACTTTCTTTAATCAATGTCATTTCACACTCATATTATTTAACCTTATTTAAAATTTTCATTGTTTCTCATGATTTCAATTGAATGTTTGAACTAATGTTAGGCAAGTATGAGGCCAACCTAAGAATTAACAAGGGTTTTAGGCAAGTTCTTACACAAAAAAATTGCCCTAAAACCTAAAGACTCTTGTGGCAATCACAACCATCATTCCTACAAACCTCTCACCAAATCATAGGTAAATAAACATATATCCATTGACGGTTTAAATGTAGTTCCCAAAGTGATTATCATGACTAGTGGGTCTATGTGGTGTTAGGTTTTAGGTTTTGTGTGTGTGTGTAATTGAAGGCTATTTTTAGTTTTTGTCTTTTTGGTTTTCCTCTTCCCTCTATCCTCCTCTTAGCCTATGTTGAAGATTCATTTTGGAACAAAGCTTGAAGATCCATTTTGCAATATCAATAAGCGAGACAACACACACCTTTTGAAAATTTGTTCAATTGGAAAACAAATTAATTTATAATTTTTTTTAAATTTTAAAAGTCAAATGGTGTTTTAGAGAAGCAATGTATAATAATCTAATGTTGTGAAAAATGTGAAAATCAACCCACCGGAAAACTGGCCTGTAATTTTTTGGGGGAAATATGAATCCCTGAATGGGTATCATATATATTTTTAAAATTCCAAGAACCAGGACTCTTTGGAGAACTGGCCCTAATAGTACTCTAAAAAAAAAAAGTGAGAACCACCAAACACTGGTTTGAACCTGCCATAACCTAAAGGCTTGAGCCATTAGGTGATCACTAATAACCCAAGTGTTTGATGGTTTCATCATTTTTCATGATGTTGTTTGAACCTGCCATAACTTGAAGGCTTGGGCCGTGACTCATGAGATGAGATGCCCCTTTTGAAAACTGGTTTCATTTTCACCAGATTTCTACTGATTAAGGCAGTTTTTCTGCTAGTTTTTGTTTACGATTTTGACACTTTTCTCAAAAAATTTCACCGTGTAAGCTAAAATCTTCTGTGGGATCATTGGCATTGTTTTAGCTTTAGCTTGATTCAAACTGATTTGATCTACCATTGATAAAAGTTCTTACAATTTTATCAATTGTATAAGGATGGATACGCAGCTGAGGTAAGTATTTCTTAAGGTGCATGCACACTCGGTGTTAAGGACTCTAGTATTAAGTCCCCTAACACCAAGCTAGTCATTTAGGACCTAATCCTATTTACCACGAAGATTTTATGTTAACATTCACTTAACATTAAACAATCACCCATTGATCATTGGGTGCCACCTAAGATGCCACCTAGATTTTCAATTAACACTGATTTAACATTAGGTGTGAACGCACCTTTATTGGCATAATAGGAGGGCCCTGTTGCCATGCTATAAACATTGCATATATGCAAAAATCAACCCCGCCAACTTCAACTGCCTTCCCTGCACTGACAGAAGACGGAGCCAGAAAGCATTTTGTGCATGCGGAGTTTTGTGAGCATTTCCACAATATGTGGTAGCCTACTCCCAGCAGCTGCATATAGACCCAGTCCTTGAATCGAAGAAAAATAGCAGAAACTACAATCAACCAAGTTGGGCATTTCTAACACAACCTTGGCAGTGAATCATGTCGAAGTAGAATCTCCCGTTTGTCAAATGTCAAGTTTGTTTTCTTGCAAGAAAATCGAGGTTCTTTACTATGTTCTTAGCCTTTGACATGTCTATTATTATGCCTTCATCTATAGTGCAACCTCATGGTGGAGAAGCTGGCAGAAGACTAGCTGCTAGCTAGCTGTAGGAGATGAGCTCTAGGTACTTAGATCAGTTGTTGATCATTTCAATGTCTCATGAACTCTTGAACCTTTTGTTTTTAAAACTTTGGGAAGCAGGCAATCAACCATCAATGATGAGTTCCCCAGGACCTTGGACTAGACATATAGATACACACCCAAATCACAATCTGCTTACGGATCCTTACCCATAGACATGAATTGTAGGGTAAAGCCTGAGGCTGCAGGCTTTTACCAAGTGTAAACACTAAAGACCTGCATTGGCTTTCTTTCTTTTTTTCTCATGATAGTACCCAACGGATGTCGGAAAAAACAAAAGTGAATGTAAATAATAGAGTTGTCCATGCAGTCCTCCGATTAGGGGGCGAGAATGGCCAGTTTCAGCATAATAGAGCATCAAACACATAATTGGGAATGAAAATTTTACAAAGCAAAATTACTGGGACCCAAACTAGTTGTTCTGACAATTTTGGTGGCAAACCGAGTTTCATCCTGTCTTTCCTTTTTCCTGAGCGCCCCCACTGCTGCTACATATATTTTTTTTCACTGCTCCTACCTGTACAACGACTATAGTTACTCTCAAACCTCGTGCATTAAATGCTGAGTTTCAACGTCTCATATTGAGATTTAATAAAATTTCCTTACTTTGCAGATACTAGTAAAAGAGGGGATAGGGCGTGAAAGCAGGCCCAAAGAGAGCCTGAAGACAGGGTGACTGAGGATAACTCTAATATGTAATATGTTTCTTCGAAATCCCACCTTCACAGAGGAAAACTTTCGACCTCTAACATGCCCTCCAACTGCACGCCAACAACACAAGTCTTTACTATTTGATTTCACTTTTAATAATTGGTTCAGGATTTCACTTTTTGATGAGATTTTGCAAGTAAAACCAACAACAATACTCATATGGTATCATATGCTTTTAAATTTTTTTTGATAAAATTTTCATGAAGGACAAAAAGAGGTATATACCATATGATATCAAAATATGGTATCATATGCTTTGAATTAAAGCTCTCTAGAAACATGCATTAAAAGTAGAAGGCCAATCATTATACTTCATTAGAATTCATTTTAAGTAAAATTTTCTTTTTTCAGCTAGTTAATGTGTATAACCACTACACAAACCAGTTAAACTATATTAAGGCGTTTGCAACCCAAGGTTATGTCTCATATGAAGTTCAATGTAACTATGTTAGGAATTGGACCAATTTTTTTTGATAAAATTTTCATGAAGGACAAAAAGAGGGACAGAAAAAACATATTTCTCAAATTAGAGCTTTTCTACCATCAAAAGCTTGTACATGTGAGTGATTAAACAATTAGCTTGCATAACTCATGTGTTGGAGCTAGGAGGCCCTAGGTCATTAAATATGGTTTAAAGTTAAACATGACAAACAATAGTTGTGATTGCATTTGGAAAACTTTAAGTAAATTTTCGGTGTGTTTATTTCCTTGTTATGGTGTTTAAGAATAAATACACAACTTGCAATTAATTTTTGTTTTCATTAGGGTTGTAAGCCTAGGTTGATATGCCTTAGATTGGTCAAGTTTGAGACATCTCAATGCAACTTTTTACATCTGAAAAAGTTTCAATAACCCATGATTTTGAAACAACATTCATTCACAAGTAAAGCAATTCTAGAATCTTTTCAATGTTAGAGGAGGTTACTAATTATATGATATGTGAATAATGTCTCCTCTACTTGATGAGGAGTCTTTCTTTGGTTGGTAAAATTTCGTCAAAAAGAGAAATTAATAATTTGATAATGAAGTGATTTTGGAGGTTTTCAATAGTCACAAGTAAGGGAAAAAAATAGTAAAATCTGCTAGTTTTATAACTGATTTTCAGTGGGTAATAAAAAATATTGAAGGATGATTAAAGGTTTGTACTTTAGATCCAATATATAATTAAATTTGACTAAATCTTTCTAGGGATGATCGCAACTTTGGCTACAAAAAAAATGTCCTAAACAAAACTAGTGTTCAGGTACCTTATGCCTACTAATAGGTGTAAGGTAACCCCTTACTAAGGGTAAGATGCCTCCATATTTATGAGGAGTCCCCATATAAACTTAGGCCCACTTTAGATGGAGTTTAAAGGTCCACATTCCTTAGAAACCAAATTGAACTCATTTGAAGCAAATTGAATCATAAAAATCTAAGGTTTGTGAGTCAAATAACCATTGCGTTGCAATAAGAACAACTTGTCCATGTGTCAACAATAGCATGAGCCTTTGTGAGTGTAACCATTTCTTTAATCCTTACATGATTTTGAGCGATAAAAGTACGTTAATTTTGCAAATATGCAAAGTATTTACAAAAAATTATTCTTAATATATGAAATTGTAATATTTCAATAAATTTGACACAAACATAATTAATATAAAATAATCAAAAGCATTGTTTAGATAATTCCCATGACAATGGTACATTGAAATTGGTTTAGGGTGAACAACTTTAAACATTCTTTTGAATGACAATTCTAGGAGACCATTCCATACTAGAACCCTTTCATATGTGTCCTTGCATATAATTGCCTTTCAATTGCCACATGCAAAAAAAAAAGTTTTTATCTTTCAACATGAAATTATCATGCAAGATAAATATCAAACAACAAAATACAATATAAAATTTTGTTGCAAGATCATAAAAACAATGCAAAACACAAATTGTTTTTAGAAGATGAATATCAAAAAAATAATAATATAATATAATATAATATAATATAATAAAGATAATGAAAAAATAAAATTCTCTTGCAAATGATTAAATAAAGCAAAAATTTAAATTTTGGAATGTAACATGGATATCAAATAACACACAATTTACAAAAAATATATTTCATGAAACTAATTTTGATTGTATAATTTCACAAATTATCAAAATACAATGAGTAAATATAAACAAAAAAAACTTCCACAACAAGTTTCCTATTATAATTTCACAAATTTTCAAAACACTATATAAGTAAACTCAAACATACAAAATGCCATGACATGATTTGAAACATGTGCAAAATTGTCATATCATGAAATCGTGAATAAATATTGTAAACTTAAAATTTTCATGACAATATTAAGAAAAAAAAATTGTATTTGACATTATAAGAAATTATTTATAACATCATGATGGGTAAACACAAACAATCATGCCGCATGATTTTTGAGATCACAAATTGTCACATATTATTTCATGGGTATTGACTAACTTTAAGAATTTCAAATTGTAGGTTGGAAACTCATGTTACAAATACCCGGCTCACCAATTATAGATAGAAAAATTAGTAAATTGAAGTTTCAAATCTATATTAATGGAAGTGGAAATATTTCATGGAAAATTTATATGATAATGGAATTTTTTTTAATATTATAAGGTTCAAGGAACAAATGAAAATATTTTAATATTATGTTAATTTGATTGTCATTGGTAATGCGGAGCAATGTAAAGCCCGAGAAAAATTTTAAAACATTATTATGATTTACCAATCACAAAATTTTGCCATGTTAATAATTGCCATAGGGTACATTCACAAATTAGGAATCACGTTACATAAAACCAATGTTTATTGGCTAAATTAATATTTTAAATTCATTTGGATATATTTGAATGCCAACCTTATTTGGATATGCAAAAATATTATTTAAACATTCTTTGGCCAATTCCCAAGATTTTTTAAACATCTTTTAAGGACTCTAAGAACTTTAAAATTAAGGACTCCACCATGAGAAAATTGCATTAATGGAAATTACATTAATTTACAACTATGAGTATGTACCAACTACATTATAGCTAGGTTGTGATTTTGTGTGAAAACTATGATCATTTTTAAATATTAAATTTCATACTAGGAAATGGTTAGTTGCACATGAATTCTAACAAAGATGCAAGGGTATGGAATATTTTAAATGTATTTTTATCAATTGTGTGATTTTAGTCAATATGTATTAACTTCATATTTTAGTTTTTATATAATTATAATATGCAACTCATGCACCCAAATACAATGATGTGAATTATATGATTGTTCCTCACATGAACACATTTATGTGACAACTACCAAGTAGCACTAATGTTGTCATCCCATATGTATGGTCTTTGTGATGAACCATGTGTAACTATCTTTTAACTTTTACAAGATTATGTTATAATTAAAGATCAAATTTAATGTGTGAATGGAATTTTTGGCCCATACCACCTTATTATGGTTACAATCCAACTGTAACATGATTAAATGTTAATTATAATACATCAATGATTCAACTAGATTCCCACCTTAATCCATTTGCATAATATTTTGATGGTGCAATGGGGTCTAAATACATGAATATAAATTGTCAATGTAACTCAAGTACATAATTTAAAATGCATGTCCCTATTCTATTTCAATATCTTATATTCCTCTTTGAATCATTTCATCCATAAATTTTTTGTTGATATTAGTATGGAGGTAAGGTGTAATTCATTAACTTAAAACAGTATGAATTAGTACAAAAAGGGGTGTAATTCATTAGCCTAAATCACTATGGGAATGTAAAAGTGAAATAAATTCATTTGCATTTTAGTGATTTCACCCTAGTTAAAGTTATTTCACTATAATATCACTATGTAAACATCATGTTTCACTATTAGTTGACATAATTCACTATTATAATTTATTGTGGTAAATAGGTTTATTTTCATGTTTTTTTAAACACTTTATGCTACTTTAAAATATAACTTATATTATTTTAAATTACTTTGGTTATCATAACCCTAGCCTTGGACTTGCAACCAAAGTAAGAATTTGCAAGGGTGTAGGCCGAAAGGGAAGCCCAAGAACCACATTTCACGCTCCCGGAAATGTAAGAAAATTTGAGGGAATGAACCCACACATTCCCAAATGGGTTCCCATTTTGCGAGTTGGAGTTTCTATGGACTCTTGAATTTTAAGAGAAATACTTCAAAAGTCAAAATTCATTGGATTAAAATGTTCCTTATACCATTGGAAAACTCTTGAAACATGGATGTCTAAAATGAGCTCGCATACCCATTTGAATACTTAAAACACAAGCTATGGCCAAAAGAAAGGTCGAGAGTCAAAGTACCAATTTGACTTTCGACCACTAAAAGTTAGAAATCGCCTTGAAATATGTGTGTGTAGGTGGCATGCCACATATCCTTGGAAAACTTTCGACAAGGACTACAACTTTGTTTTAGACCTCACCTCAATTAAAGGTCTGCATAAGAAGTTATGGCTTTCCAAAGTGCCGCAAGTCCCAAATTTGACAATTTCGAAACTCCCAACTTGTAAGTCCCGAGACAAAATGACATTTGGATGTAGCCCCCATCGCTAATCGTAAATAATACTATAAGAGGGAAGGTGCCAGCTTCCCCAAATTCAAATCTTGTGAGTCTGTGTATGCCCGTGGTTCGTTCGTGCATTAAAAATGCTCCAACCATGCACTAACCAATTTGTTGTTTGAGTTGTGCAGGTTTGTGTGAATAATTGACTTGCTTGTCACTCCTCCTAGTCCTTATTTCAAAGTTCCAACATGCACTTCTATCTTCGAAGTGTTATGAATTTAAGAGTGTGCCCCAACTTATTTTTTTCCCATTATTTCCACTTTCGGATTCGCATTTGAATTTTTCAAGGAATGTGGGGGTGCATCATTAATTATTCAAACTTATACCTTAAGTTATGGTAAATTATTATAGGCTATTATAAATTATTATACTTTAAACTATATATCATACTTTATTATATTTTAAGGTATCTTAACTAGCTTACTATAAGTTTTTTACTCTAAATTATTTTTAATTAAATTATTTAACTAACCTTAGGACACACCTTATGTTATTTTATTTCAAGTTATACTTTAGGTTATTATAGGTCATTCTACTTTATGTTATTATAAGTTATTTTATCCTAAAAACAATAATATAAATAAAATATAATGACTTAAGGTAAAATAACTTAGAATAACCAATAATAACCTATGAAAAATAGTTTAAAACAACCTACAATAAAATAACTACCAATAACTTATGATAATATAATCTAAAACATCCAATAATATTCTATAATATAATAGGCATCAATAACCATTAATAAAATAATCACTTATAATCACCATTAGAATAACCATCAATAAGATAACCACCAATGACCTACAATAGAATAACCAACAATAGGCACTAATAGAATAACCACCAATAACCATTAATAGCCACTAATATAATATCTTTTAATAACCATCAATAGCCTATGATAATTTAATAAAAAATAAACATTAATAGCCAACAACGGAATATTTACCAATAACCATTAATAGCCACCAATAACCACTAATATAATAACCAACAATATTCACTAATACAATATATATGCACCAATAGCCACCAATAAATAACCATAAGTAATTTATGGCAATATAAATTAAAATAACCAATAATAAGGTAAAGTGAAATAACCTACAATAACCAAAAAAACATAGAATAACCAAAATTAATTTACAATAGTCGAAAATAACTTAAGGTGGAATAACTTAAAATAGTAAAAAAAACATAAAATAACAAAAAATAACCACAAATAACCTAGGGTCAAACAACTAAAAATAATCGAAAATAGCCAAAAAAAAATTGTAAATAATGTAAGGTGAAATAATTTAAAATAATGAAAAATAACTTTAGAATGGTTGAAAATAGTTTAACATAAGTAATATTATTATATTAACAAAAATCTTATCCATTTATTAAACATTTTTCTTTTCAAAAGAATGGTCATTGAAATGTTATTGAATACTGATATTCAAAAAAAAAAATGTTCAAATGATTTTACACTTTCAAAAGAAAATAAATGTAATTATGTACATAATTGATTTTTTTAAAAAAAAACTTTAATCATTTGATTTGAACAAAATTTCAATAAAATATGAAATTTCAAAATTTATGTTTTTTTAATGTTTTAAATGAATTATTTGATAAATAGAATGCAATGTAATGCATTGTCACAATAAGTGTGATGGCTTAATGGTAGGGGTATTTGCCTCCATCTTAAAGGTCAAAGGATCAAACCACACAAATGGTGTGTTTGTGGTCAAAAGTGGTAAATTAATTAAATATTTTTTTAATGTAGTTCACTAAAGTAGGTGCCTATTTAGGTTGATTACATGACCTTTGAGGCTAGGTTTTCAACCTAACATAAATAGTGACACTTGTCAATAATTCATAGGCTGAAACTTATGAAATTATCAATAATATTACATAGTACATTAACTATTAAATAATTAAAATTTAATTCATTTTCATTTTGCCTAATTAATTAATTAACAAGTGAAATAATTTGATAAATGTGTATTGCATTTGAAAATAACTTTGTTACATTAGGTACTAGTGAACTGATTCATTGTCCATAACAACTGGTCCCTATACATTGGGAGTTGACCAATTTCATAATGGTAAAAATGTCTAAATTCACTCAAAATGTAGTGAAACCCAAAGTGAACTCGGATGCATTTTGATGTAGTGATGGGATTTTTTAAATGAAATAATTTCATCCCATCCTAACCATTTCATTTTGGTTAAAATTATTTCACTATAAAATCATCATGTAATCATTGTTTCGTTAATAATGAACATAATTCATCATTAATTGAATTAGTTCACTATAATAGATAAGTTTATTTTGATGTTATTTTAAATATCTTCAGTTATACTTTAGGTTATTTTAGACTATTGTCTCTTAAGTTATTCAAGGTCATTTTATTCTATCTTATTTTAGGTTATTTTAACTTATGTTATTGAAATCATTAACAGTTAATTCATTCATTGCTTTGCATGAAAGGTACATAAATTGCACAGTAGGGAAGTTAGTTGATTTGTAATCGCATACAAATATAAACATTACAAATTATAAATTATAATTGTGATATAATTGCATGTTATCGCCCATTCATGCATGTGCTAATTGAATATTACTTGCACATCAAAACATGTGAAAATTGAACCCGCATGTTGATTAATACAAGTTTAGTTCCATGCTTATGTCAATATTGTTTTTGTTGCATTTATTCATGGTATTGAAATTGTAGAAAGAGATGGGTGAATAAGTGAATGTAATTTTGGGTGCAATAGATGGTTGCATTAAAAAACAATATCAACAATATTCATGAAATGAACATGACAAAATACCTTCAAATGTTAAAATCATAGTTTAGCATGTCATTTTAATTAACAAATGTAACATTAGTGATGGTGTTAATTACAAGATAATTATTTAATGTAATATATGTTAATTATAACATGTTCATTATCATTTCTTTCCAACATAGTTGTTATAAGCATCCTTCATTAACAAGTTTGTTAATTGCATGTTAACATTCCATCCATTGCCTTAATTGTAATTTAACACCACGTAATAAATTCCAACAATTATAAAAGAAAAATGTGAACTAAATGCAATTGCTTACATCACATTATTATGCATATTGTTGGTAGTTGCAATATGGTTTCTTTGCTACCCCTCATAATGACAAAATAATAATTAATATTCATTTAGTTGGATAACATCACTAAGAGAAAACTCATCACATACTTGCAAACTAGTGGTATTATTAACAACATTAATTACAAGATTGGCACCATTTCAATACACTAGAAAAAAAGTGACAAAACAATATTTACACCATTTTAAACAATTGCATTACAATATTAAAATCAATTATCATATGGTTATTTTGGACTCAATAAAAAAAACTAGTTGAAAAATAATATAAGCATAACAACTACATTAGTTGCAAGGTAATTCCATATTAGTTGAACTATTCTCATCAATGTTGGATGAATAAAAATTGACAAATTTGTTATGTGGCATGTTGTTTGTTTTCTTATGAAAAACATGTGATAATGAATTGTACATTCTAACACTCTAGTTACAAAGTAGTTGTGTTAAATTGTACGTATTTCATTCATTATATATGATAGCCTGCAACACCAAATACACATGTCATATCTGTTGCAACTAGTGCAACTCATTTGATACAATTAACACCATATTTTCATGTTGATTTGCAAATGGTCCTTGTAATTGCAAGCCGAATTGCAAAACCCCAATTTTTTCATAGTGTTTTAAAAGTGCACCTTTAGCTCCTTTATTTGTCAATGTACCCCATAAGGATCACCAAGGTCGGCACTTTGCATGATATTATTGTGTTCACACATGTCCATGACCTTGTGATGATTCTTTGTTTTGTATTTCACTTCCATGGTTTTCTTTTACGCAAAATGTTCAAATATGGAACGATAATTTTATCATAGATGCACTACAAGAAATTTGCATAATAATGAATGAATTTGTGATTAGTTTTAAGTCATAAATATCACATATGATTTTTATAATGTCTAGTTGCCTTGGACAAGTTGTAAAAGATAAAACATGGCACATTATTGCATGGCACCCAATTGCAATGATACTCACATCCTTTATGCAACTTGACTAGGGTTTTTCGTCCACTTTCTTTTATGGTCACACGTTTAGTTTCATCAAAGTTGTGATTATATTTGCGATTGCATTTGTGATTATTTTTTCGACTCACCTATAAACACACATATAAACATATGCATTTAATATGATGACCTGTGTCTAGTGCATAATTGAATAAATGTGCATATATATATGATGACAAATGTTCAATATACACATATCTATTATGTAAATTTAAAAGGATAAATAAATAGCTTAGGCTAGGTAACCTAAATAGCTAACAACCTAGGTCTAGCCTAGGTAGCCTTGAATTGGGAATGCCTCAAATGAAAGCACATGGGATAACCTAAATGGATTTCTAAAGGGTAGGATCAAATTCATGTGAAACACTTCTATGGTTAAACTTTCAACGTATTTCAAGTTGTTGGTGGTTAATTTGTCATTTAAGTTTGAGGTACATCCGAGTCCCATGTGGTTTCATTTGAGCATTTCCAAATTCAAGGCTTGTAATGGGTGGTATGTCATATGGAATATGCTATCCCAGACATTAATGTCGTAGAATGGTCTTGCCCTTGCCCCTGCCCAGCAGCCAGATTCTACCAATTCCGTTCATTTTGAGCCCAATTGTTGTCTCATGTCAGTAGGACAAGTGTCTGAACCCTTGCCCATTATGTTGGGTAATGCAGCAGGTCAGCACCCATCGCCAGGCGAGCATGTTGGCTCACCTGCTGTAATGGGCTCACCTGGGCACTTTACATGACAGAATGGGCAAGGGTTAGACCGTTCCATAATTCATAAAAACCAGGGGCTGATTAAATACCTCCCCCTGCCGCCCTGCTGACATGAGAAAGACGATTGGGTGTGGAAACGAACGGAATTGGCAGAATCTTCCTGCCCGGCAGGAAGCGGGCAGTGGCTTGTGGAAGACGGGCAGCGGGGGAAGGAGGGTGGGGGACCGGAGTGGTGAGCGGGGGCTGCAAGACGCCCTTCGCTAAGGGAGCGCCATGGCGGTCGACAAGGCTGCCCGCTCTTTCCTGCCCCCCATGCCCCACGCCTCTTCTCCTCCACCATGCTGTTGTGTGTGAGCAATCGCCTTCGTCGCTGACTGACTTCTTTCTTTCTTGCAGACTGCTGCCAGGCGACGCCTCTCGCGCGCTTCAGCGTCTGAACATTAGAGGTGTCTTTGCTGTTCTTATTTTTTGCCTTTTTCCAACAAGGTTTGAGGAAAAACCATCTGAGAGAGAGAGCCTTCTTTCTGCTGCTGCTTCTACTGCTGCAACGGGTAAGTAGACGGGGTTGTGAGCCGGTGCAACCGAGGTAGGTGTAAGGAGGAGGAGGAGGATGTCGGACAACCAGGCCAGTCTTTTGCTGCGTAAGCAGCTAAAAGGTGAGAGACTCTCTTTCCTTAACATTCCATTTCTTCTAGTCGCTTCCGCCTATTTTGCTTGAATTCTTCGTCCTGCGTTTTGCCGTTTTTTTTCTTTCTCCAGCAGGTTTCTTTCTTGCTTGTTCCTCCTTGGCTTTGAGCAGTGGTATGGTGACGCCACGGATGCTCTTCTGCTGGCATTGCTTTAGAGATCCGATAAGTATGTTTTATGAGCCATTTGCCGTCATGTTTGAAGATGTCGATTTCAATCGATATGGATGGAACCTTGCTGCCTGCAAGCACTTATTTCAGGCTGCAAAATTGTGTGGCGTTATGTTTCAAAGCCCTCACGCCTTAGACTGAGCGCATCGGGATTTACTTACCTGTTTCTAGGGTTCTTGAAACCCCTGTGAAAAAATTGCAACAGTGAACCTGGACCTAATTTCCATCATCTTTGTTCAATGTAAACAACTAGCCAGAAGCTCAATTCTGTCATAGTATATGCATGAGTTATGGGGGATAATTGGATTCAAGATGATTATGATGGAGGAGGTGGTACTCTCTTGGTCTTGGTAGGTCATGGTGGTGGTGTATGGCTCTCTTAAAGTTCCACACAGTGGGTTAATGTCATTGGATAACAATGTCTTTTTTCTGGTGTATTTGTTGTATCAGTGGTAGATCTCAGAGATGAAGATAGTTTTCAGACAATAGGTAGTTGAGGGTATATGATTGCCTCTCCAAGAAACATCTTCTCTTCAGGATGTCTCCCTTGTCTCTGTATGTAGAGGTTGTAATGTGTGCTCCCAGGTGCAATTCTCTTCGTAGGTGAAGTCACAGAGAGCACAGCCATGACTGGAAATATTAGGTCAAGGATTTTTACTGCCAGAGATAACTCCAATGTTTTTTAGTGCAGGGGTGTTTTCTGTGGAATATAAAGATTGATATAGATTTAAGGTTGTGCTTGTTCAAAGCTGGACATTTGAAGACATCAGTGATCATCTTCTAACAATGATCATACCTAGGCCTTGCCAGAAGACTTCTTGCTTTTGATGACTTTATAGTATCTTAGGAAGAAGAGGTCAATATTTGACTGTTTCTGCTTGTGCCACAGATTTGTCTAGGAATCCAGTCGATGGCTTCTCAGCAGGACTTGTAGATGATTCCAACTTGTTTGAATGGAATGTAACTATCATTGGTCCTCCAGACACACTCTAGTAAGCAGCTTCTGACCAAAATTCGTCTTTGGGCTCAGGTGGATCTCTGTCTGGATGTATTTTTCAGCTATTTAGAGTTGTTGTTGAAGTTTTGAATGATGCAGAATCTGGAGGTGCAGACAGACACTTGGAGGTTGGAAAGATGGTTAGGGGAGTCCTGGTGATGTTTTAGGTATAAGCATTTACTTGACATGTCAAATATTACTTCTGTCAAAGGGTTTGTGATGCCTTCAAGAGGACTGTGGTCTATGATGTGGATTCTGTAAATCCTGAATTATTGATGGGAATTCAGTGTCCAAAATTGATCCTGGTTTCATGGTGGTGTCTAAGTTTGGGGTGGTCATTTTGGACTTCACATGAATGAGTTGCTATGTGTTGTGTCAAGAAGATTGAGTGGTAGATTCATGGTAGATACTCAGGAGCAAATGATGTCACATCTCCGTAAGCATCAAAAGGCCCAGTGCCATGGAATAAAGATGGCTGAATAGTTGAATTCCACAGGTATGTTGTTGATGGTCAGAGACTGTTTTTTTGTTTTGCAGTGAGGGTGGCTATTTTAATGCCATCATGAGTTTCCCATCGAACTATCCAAACAGTCCTCCATCAGTAAGGTTCACATCAGACATGTGGCATCCAAATGGTGAGTACTTCCAGGCAGGCAGATAGTGGACATATTCTTTTCTCAATGTGAGCATCCTCATTTGTTGGTCTATTTTGCATAGAGAGTTCATGACATGCAACATGACAGGTCTAAACATTGCCTTAATGCACATCATCCTGCACTTCCAAGCGTTTGCCATCTTTGATATATCTATCTCTTGTATGCAAGGTTGGTGAGAAATCTCAGCTTAACTGCTAGTTTGGCTTATGTTCAGTGTACCCTGATGGACGTGTTTGTATCTCCATTCTTCATGCACCTGGAGATGATCCAAATGGTTACGAGCTTGCTAGTGAGCGATGGTCACCGGTACATACGGTAAATTTCACCTGTCAATTGGTGACTCTCTTGTTTGCAGAATATCACCCAGCACATTGCACCATTGCTCGCTTATTAAAATCACCAGCACATTGATTTCAGGCCATTTTTGGACAGAAGATAGTCAATATATGGTTGTGTACAAATGAAGTGTGGGTTTTGTGTTGAAACCTGAAACAAGACGAGACACTGCCCTTTGTTTATTTTGTAGGAAAAATTTCGAAAGCCATACTTCATATTTCGAAAGAAAGCTGTGATTGTGAATTGCTCCTGGATTGGTCCACACCAATTGTCTCATCTGTATTTGCAATTGAGTTTTGGTAATTTATGTAATGGTAGGTTAGAGTGCAGCCCCAAAAGGGAAAGTACCTAGGTGGCAAGGGGAACCCGTGGTTCTACCCCTTACTGGTTAGTCTCCTTTGTTCAGGGGAAGTCTCTTATATGAATGTGCTCCAGCTGCCATCATATTAAGCTCTAATATGATCTGAGTTGACTCAATGATAGGATGCAGAGCAGGAAAACTGTATGAATATCAGTTCCCTGAAGTCTATACCTCAGAGTCCTGGCCTATGCTCTTTTTCCTCTTGAAGCTGAGCAATTGCTTCACTGATATCTAGGTTTTGTAATTGTAGGCTTTGCAATGCTCTGTATGCAGAGGATGTTTCTGTCTCTATACTTTTGCAGCTTCTTGGTGCAGGAATTTTGTATCATGCAAGTCACACAGATACTTTGGAAACATATGTGCTGTAGGTTATTTTGTGGTTTTGGTCGTTTTTGTTGATCAAAAGCAAGTGGAAATGCAGGTAGAGACAATTCTGCTCAGCATTATATCTATGCTGTCCAGTCCAAATGATGAATCACCTGCGAATATTGATGCTGCGGTAAGTGACTGGTTGTCTATGTGCTTTGCTCTTCAGTCTTTATTCAAGGTTATGTAAAGTGTGAGATTCTACTATCACTCTTTTGAAACTTACTTTTGATGGGATTGTTGTCATGCAGAAGGAGTGGCGAGAGACCAAGGAAGACTTCAAACGGAAAGTGAGTCGAATTGTGAGGCGCTCTCAAGAATCAATGTAAGAGGTGGTTTTGGGGAGGTTCAGAACATAGGGAGGTATTTGCTGTTCCCTACCATGGAGTAGATTTAGTTATGGAATGCAACCTGTGAATGTATGACAGCATCCGTATTTTTTGCTGGTGTTCTAAGTTGTCATTGAGGCAGTTTCTACTAGCCTCTCCATACACACAGCATAGTCTAGCTAGTAAATGTTAGCATGGAGGGAAGGGTGGGGAAGGAGGGTCTTGTCTTCCATTGTTTGTGGTAGTCAATCAAATGGTAGGATGGCTGAGGTATATTGGCATTGTTGATAAGGAAATTTTCTGCTGGGTTTTACCTGGAGAGATTTTGTTCTGGAATATGAGGCATTAGATCTTGTTCTTGATGAGATTATGAGCTCTTCCCATCTGGACTAGTCCCTGGTGCCTGTGGGCCTTCCGTATGTTTCATGTGGAGTGTGTGATTTGGGTGACATCCAGCATACTGGAACCCAAATTTGTGAAATATCAGACACCTTCTCTGCCTTAAGCTATGTAGCAAAGCTTCCAACTTCCCAACTCTCATTTGGTCTATCGTGTGGTTCCAAGAATGTGCAATCTCTCCTAGCTATGACTAGGTGGTGTGAACCTGTAGCAGAAAATAGGCCACTGTTTGAGACCAGGGTGCAAAACTACTTCAAGCATTCCTAATGTAAGGGTGTTTGTTGCTTTTGTACTGTTAGTCCTTTGGATTATGAGTTTTAAGTGTAGGGTAAAGCCCTCCACTACAGGCTTTAGTGAAATAATGACCCACACAAGGCGGAGTCAGACACAGGTCTGATTCTGGTAAAGCCTGTGGCGGAGGGCTTTACTGCGCAGAGCCCCACTCACGCATGCATATAACACTCTATAGAGACCCATTCTTATGATAGATGCATAGCTTAGGATGTGGATCTGGTTCACAACAGTAAAGGCCATCAAATGTTAGCCTAACTTCATCAACAAATGTACCATTCTGTAGAAGTCTTGGAAGTATAGAAAGAGAGGGACCTACATCTGGGTTGAGTTGTTAAAAGTCATGTTGCAAAGACTAGGGACTAATAATGGAGATCCTAACTGACCTACTAATTTCTTATATCAAGTTGACAATTGGAGTGGAAAGTGGGTTTGCAAAGGCGAGTGGGGGGAAGTTGAGAGGTGGCCAACAACACCAGTATAGCTTGACTTAAGAAAGATAGAAGATGTTTGCATCTTTAGAAATCTAATGGAAACTTATTGTTGAAGAAGAGTGCCCAAGACTGAAAGTAGAGACCTTCTAGCCCTTTCATGCCTCAAGCTTCATTGGTGTGGTCATGTGAAAAAAAATCTGCTTAGTTTGTATAGAAATCCAAAGACTTTGATCACTAGATGGAGGACCTTATTTGTTCGGTGTTAGTCACAATAATTCCATTCCTTTGCTTAACTTCATTCATTTGTTTTGTGTGGCATCTGACTTACCAAATCCTCATGCCAAGCATGATCAAGGAATAAGTATGTTTGTGTCAATTCAGCTATGACAACATTGACTATATTGCAAAGGATGATATTGATTTGCCAAAGAAAGGAGTTGAGAGTGTGGTTGAAAGAAATGTGTGTAATTGTTCTCGTACTTTGGGGATGTTGACAATGTTGATCCATCACAAGCAATGGATGAAAAGACATCTGCATCGCATGATCTGTCTTTGTTTGTTTGGTCTGAGCACATTGCAAAAGTTTGACACCCATTTGGGTCAATGGATTTGTGTACATGTGCACTAGAGGAAAGGTCTATGATTGAAGGATTGAGACCTCCTATGCTAGTTCCAAGGATTGTGGAAAACATCACAAAAGATAGACAAAACATGGGGAGGGCAAATCAAGTTGTAGTCCATGCGCCCCATGCCAAGGTCAAAACATGAAAGGATATGTGGTCAATGAACATCATGTATTTCCTCAAAAAAACATGTTCAAGAAAGTGCGGTGGTGCAAACATTGCAAGATGGAATCTTGAAGCCGATCCACTTGTTAATCATCAAAAGTTGAAATAGCTATAGGCACATTGTCACATGCTCCAAGAACATATTGGGAGAGGCTACATTATCAT
>Ga0116231_10006144_pt1 | contig 23168 bp, 22 predicted proteins | sample S1TSphgellanicum_2_FD_89695 | JGI IMG/M metagenome (GOLD analysis project Ga0116231, IMG submission 89695) | Host-associated microbial communities from peat moss isolated from Minnesota, USA - S1T2_Fd - Sphagnum magellanicum MG | ecosystem: Host-associated > Plants > Peat moss > Unclassified...
CTACCATCTCCAAGTTGTTCCCCAAGTTCTCAATGTGTCGCCCAAGGATGTTCCCAATAGCACCTAATTTCAAACCCATACGTTTTGCCCAAAATCCTCCCCTTCTCATTTATATACATGGGGTGTTCATTGCGATGGGTATTAGCCTAGGTGAAAAATTGTGACGAACCCTCTTGAGGAAAGAAATTCATCCAGCCAATGGGAAGTGCAATCATGTTCTCAAGGTGCCTTGATTTTTTTCCTTTTAAGTTTTGAGTTTAGGGTTGGGAGGTTGGAGGGGAGGTTTTTTTTTTCAAGTTGTATTTGGTGTGAAGATGGACTGTCCAATGTCCACTCGAACACTAGACACTAGACTTTCCATGCAAGTTTTATTGGGGGTGACGGGGGTGAAGGGGGAGGATTTATTTTCCTTTCAGCCAATAGGAGGGCCCAAGTTAGGGGGGCATAGGGAAGATTTTTTTTTTCAGTTTTCCATGTTTCCTAATGTGTTCCCACAATGTTCCCCAAGTTCACAATGTGTTCCTCAACATGTTCTCCATATATAAGCACTTCACTTTTAGCCCATATGTTTTGGCACTTTCACTTGTATAGGTGGGCCCAAGGGGAGGAACTATATACATCAAAACAAAACCTTCTATTTTGAGCAGCTTCCATAGTTTCATTTTTTTGGGAACAGTGGGCCAATCAAATTGGTTTTGGCCCAAAATTTTTGCACAATTTGTTGATAAGAGCGAACATTTCAGAGGATTCACCAATCCTGAATTACCGAATCAAGCTCGTGGACACCCATTTTTTTATATAAGTAGATATGTATAGTCAACATGGGAAAAACCTTATGGTTTTGGCATGTAAACTAAATACAAGCTATAATAAGAGTAACAACCAAGCGCCCCTAAAGGATGAAATCTTGGAGAAATGCAAGAACAAGTGTTTGCAACTTTGAATGAACAAAGCACCCTCTAACTGTGTAGCAAAGATCGTGTGGAGAGTGTGTTTCAAATTGTCCCATTCTCTTGCCACAATCTTTTGTCAACATTTTGACTTGTGCAAGAGCAAACTAGAATGGTGCTTAGCAAACTGAAACGCATCTTAAACATTGTTTTCCTTGGAGAATGAAGGATTTCTGACAAAAGTGCTATAACTTGAGCAACTTCTCTGAACACATAATCTTCTTCTAAGATTGATTTTTTTGAAGTAGACAATGATACCAATCATATAAAAGCACAGAAGGTTTTGTGCAAACCCACCTGTTAGTTCTTCCTTGTGACTTGAAAGAAAGAGTATTCCAAGCATCCATGTGACTACAAAATTCCAGCTTGACAATCAGAGCAATTCGTAAGTACACTATTATAACATTCTTCCAACATTTGTGCGAGTTACAACTGAAATGGGATTCAACTCACTAATAGCTGCTCATTACTCAGAAAGTGTCTTTCAGAAACAGTAGCAACTTCATGAGCATGTTTGCATTTTTACCAATATGCAGTCCTATTCCTGTTAGATAGTCCTTTTAAATTGCCACTAAACCCAATCTCCAAGTTTGCAGCAATCATCACAACTATGATGCATTTGTTGAGTCCCACAAACTTTCTATGTTATTGTGTTTGGATTAAAGAAGTGAAAAAACAAACTGTATACAACACTTGCAAAACCAACATGAAACATGCAGAGAAAGTGCAGCTGGTTCTTGTGCAGGATGTTTTTTGATCTAAGATGCTTTCAATTTCTAGGTGGTGAGTATCACTTTGCCAAAGTGTGTGCCACGTTCCAAAACACGATGGGCATCATCTGCCTTCTCCAAAGGAAGAACATCCTCAACTATTACCTTAACCTTGCCTGCTTCAATCTCTGGCCACACATTCTTGACAACTTCTTGTACAATTGCTGCCTTGTCTTTTGTTGGCCGACTTCGTAATCCCCCAGCTGTACCAACCAAACCAACCAACAACCATGATCTTAGCTGCTTACACCACTTTTTCTGTTGGCAGCAGCCTTTGATCCACAAAAGCCTGAAAAATAGAAGAGGATGCACTTGCTGCGGCACAATGTTTTGTAATCACATACAAAGTGTAAGCAGCTTGGAGAGTTAAATATATTACCAGCAATAGTTGCACGCTTTGCCATAAGCAATCCAAGGTTGATCTCTGCCTTTGCTCCCCCTTGTAGCCCAATGATGAAGATCCGCCCATCCAAGGCCAAAGCCTCTAGATTCTTATTCAGATATGGAGCTCCAACAACATCAAGTATGACATCCACACCTGCAATCCAAGGTTCAAGTATGTACATGGAGGAGATAATGATTCAGCCGTAGGAAAGAAAGCATAAGGAAATCTAGAAATTTCCTGGAGCTAGAATGCAAATCTTGTCAAAAGTGCATGATCAATCTACATTCAAATATAAGGAGATCAATGTGTGAACAACACGCACCTTTACCACCAGTCTCTTCCTTTACCCGAGCAACAAAGTCCTCAGTCTTGTAATTAATTGCAACATCTGCGCCAAGCTCAAGGCACTTCTTGAGCTTTTCATCACTCCCTGTCAACAACAGCAAAAAAAATTCCAGTCCAACTTCATCGTGCTTGTTGGGGCATGCCTGCCTGTGTGCCTCTTGCAAAACATGGAAAAAAAACTCTAGCTCCATTGGAACAAACACAAGAATTCATACTATCTGAAGAAGGAGGAGGAGGAGGAGGAGGAAAACAGAAGTACTAAAGTGAGCAACTTTTGTTGTTGCTGTGTTGGACAGAGCTCTTCTTTACCAGCAGTGACAAACACTTTTGCGCCTTTTGCCTTGGCAAGCTGGATTGCAAATGTGCCTATACCACTACCACCACCATGTATCTGCACCCAAGGAAACAAAAACACTTTCATGAATTGCCTTTCCCACAACAAGAAAATCAGGCAAGACAAGAAGAAGCATGTATTGATCGATCACAGGGCTTATAGAAGAACCAGTTGAAAGAAAGAAAGAAAGAAAGACTAGTGCCAATCGCAACCGGTGCACATCTTCAGAAGAAGAACCAGCTGAAAGAAAGAAAGATAGATAGACTAGTGCCAATTGCAACCAGTGCACATCTTCAGAAGAAGAACCAGTCAAAAGAAAGAAAGACTAGTGCCAATTGCATCATGTGTGAAGAAGATTGGCTGAAGAAGGTGACAGTTGCATGCATGCATGATGACATACCAGAAGGCTTTCACCCGGTTGAAGATGCGTGGTCATGAAGACAGTGGACCAGACTGTGGATGCAACTTCAGGAATCGCTGCAGCATCCCGCAGAGACACACCCTTCGGGATTGGAAACACTTGACCTTCTGGCACATTCACCTTCTCTGCATATCCTCCTCCTCCAAGCAATGCACACACCTGCAGCGGGAAGCAAAGGAATTGCTGTCAAACAAGATCTGAGACTGTATGCTTTTTCCCCTCTTGTGGAAACCCCTGCTGCTGCTGCAGCACAACCAAGAAACTGATCGCCATCTACAACAATAAAGCAAACAAGGCATCTTCTTCTTCTTCTTCTTCTCTTCAAGCGTACCTGGTCTCCGACTTTCCACTTGGAAACTCCAGGGCCGACGCTCTCTATGGTTCCCGAGACTTCAAGGCCCGGGTACAAAGAAGCGCCTGGAGGTGGCGGATAGTTGCCTTGTCGTTGCATGATGTCTGCTCTGTTCAATGCAGTTGCAGCCGTTTTGATGAGCACTTCTCCCTCGCCTGCTTTCGGATCCGGGACCTCCCTGAGCTCCAGGACTTCAGGACCGCCTGGCTTGGTAATCTCGATGACCCTCATCTTGTTGTTGTCACAGCAGCAAATCTTGTAGAAACGATTTCCTTACGTGATGGACTGTCCACTCCAGAGAGCAATCTCTTTCTCTTCTCTTCTCTTTTCTTCTCTTCTTCAGAAAGAATCAGAACAGGATTCTCTTCTCTTCTCTTCTTCAGAAAGAATCAGAACAGGATTCTCTAGTATCTCCCGAGCTGGTCGTCCGCAGGCACTTTGAACGCAAACTCTTGCTGATGACAACGACAAGATGCACATGAGGACGTGTCGAGAAGCATGCAAAACAGCATGCGCAATATCAAGACAACTGCTGACATTGCAAGCTCCCGGCTACGCCTACTCGTCCAGATGGATACCATGTGCTACTGAGTTCGCTTTTTTTCCAGAGGTTTTCAAGACATGTGCATCGTTGTTTGTTTGTGCGACGGACGTCCTCTTGCTCCTTGCAAGCTCTCTGGAATCGCTGCTTTCCTGATATGACCTTCCTTTCGCCTTGCTTCGTTGTTGCCCCAGAACGACCATTGCAGCAGCAGCAATGGACGGAGACAGCACAGGCACTACTACTACTGTCGGCTCTGCAAGGGGGCAGCGTGCAGGGCAGACTATTATGGAGGATAGAGAGAGATCTTTCTCGGGAGTGAGAAATCCGGGCCGAGGAGGAGGAGGAGGAGGAGGATCTGGAGGTAGGAACTGCGGCGGGTTAGAAGCTGCACACAGAAGAGAGTGCACTGGAAGAGCAGCAGACCCAGTGCCTGGAAGTAATATACGGAGCTGTCATCACAGAACGAGAAAGAAGGAAGATGACATGCAGATATCATGTCACCATAGCTGCAGCCATCCATTGAAATGCCCCATCTTGTTGAGGAACGAAAGAAAACCGTGCTGCACATCTTCTTCTCACCATCTCTGAAAACCTTGACAAAACACAAGCTTCCCAGGTAATAGACATCTGAACTATTATCACTTTGCTCAGTTTTTCTTTTTTTCTTTTGCTTCCTCTAGCTTGAACATTATGCTGTAGCTGCAGAACCCACAAAGTAAAATGCCCTTGGACAGGAACCAAAGAAACCCATCCATGACTTTGTTCATGATTTCTGAAAAACCCCAACCTTAAATCCTTTTGACTGCAGTCCTCTACTGTACCAAAGTTGATGCATCTCCTTGAATCCAACCCATTCCAATGAGAAGCTTGTAAAACCCCATCAGGTTTTGATTGGGTCTCTTTGGGTATGCATGTGATTGACATACCTGCTCTTTTTTCATACTCTCCAACAACATCAATGTCTCCTTTAGCTTGAGGTGATGAACTGTTGGGAGCTGATGAACTCAGTGGGTAGTCATGGCAGCTCGTCACTGCCGTTCGTGATGAAGGTGATGGTCTGTCACTTTGTGAGTGACTCTCATGAGGTTATGACTGCACTCATTGTCATGTTACCTTTAATTGTTGTTGTGGAGATTTCTCTGCAACTTCATGGATCTTTAGCTTGAGGTGATGAGCAGGTCATGTATAACTGGAATTCGGAATTGAAATTTTGCTCCTCCTTTTTAGCTTGAGGTGATGAGCAAGTAATATAACCCCAATTGGGAATTGAAATTATGCTCTTGGAAACAATCAAAAGTTGCCGAGTTGTCAAGCCTTCAAGTCAAAGACTGATGAATCTGTTGTGTCTATGTGGTGAGAGGGTGGTTTTTCAATCACGCAATTTGTGAGTCCGTGCAGCAGGTAACAGACATCTAAACTATCACCTTGTTGAGATTTTTTCATTGCTTCCTCTAGTTGTACATTGTGCTATAGCTGCTGCCATGAGTAAATACAGGAACGAAAGAAACCATCCATGAATTTTGTTCATGAGTTTTGAAATCCCAACCCTAGAACCATGTGTGGGATGATGTAGGATACATTGACACACTATCAATGAGAAGAAACCTTGTAGCTAGTAGTTGCTCAATAACAGGACAAGCAGGCAAGTATGGTGGATTTGCTCTAGTACTTAATGGACAATGATAATAGTTCTACACCAAGATAACTGGCACAATTGAGTGGAACTCTGGTTTGTGTGATGGCACCACAAGAATCTCGGTGGAGGTGAGTTCTATGTTGTAACCTCGTGTTTGTAGGTAGTTTGTCAATCTGTTGGTATAGTCATGCTAAAATTTATTTTCATTAATCGACTTCAAATCCATTCAAATCCATTCATGAAATTTCAAATCCATTCCTTCATGATGTTATTTTTGTTGTATTGCATTGCATTGCTTTTCGAAGCATGTTTCATTTAGTACCTACAAAGGTAGACGCCACGATCATGAAAACAACAAACAACTTAATTTTTTTGTAAAATAAATTTAGAATTTTCATGGGCTACCTTTTGAAATTGTGTTTTATAATGATTCTAAATTTGTTAACGGGTTTTGGACCATGTTGTTCCAAAAAACATTATGAACAAAATTGTGTTATAATTTTACATATCATCACAAATCAAATGCGCATGTAGAAAGAACCAATTAAACATTAAAAAATATGTTGAAAATGTTTATAGCTTGCAAACAAAGCTCTTGGGTGGAATACCTTCACTAGATGGGATTTGCATACAACAAAATTTAAAACCTTTCAAAAGGGATGAATCTATTTGAGATAGTTTATGAAAAGTATTATTTAACACCACCATCTTGGCATGTTTTTGATATAAAAGTGAAAATTATCAACTATGTGCTTGAAAGAATGGAGTCCCAAAAAAAATTAATTAAAAAATATATATGGAAAGACTTCAAGCCAAAATCAAGACATATATGTGTCACTCAAAATAAAAATTTCAAAAAAATTGAATTATGAAACTTGGTGTTCTTAAAGGTAACTCCCAAAAAAAATTCAATTAAAATTGGGCAAATGTTATAAGTTAGCACCAAGGTATTGTGGTCCCCTTCAAAATTATTAGTAGGCTTGAAAAAAAAAGTGGGGTATGAATTAAAACTATCATATAGATGGAAAAATTATAATGTTTTTGAATGAAAGCACATTTAGGTGGGACTAAAATGGGCAATTGAAAGTCAATTTGAAAGTTCACATTTTGTGTATTTTGACCCCAATGAAACTAAGCTTCGAATAAAAATATTTAAATGATATTGAAGTTAACCTTTTTTTTTTCATTTTCAAAATTTTAAAACACATTTTTTAAATGTTGATATTGAAAATATCAATTTAGATATCAAAATTAATTTTGTAAGATTTATGACTTTTGGGTCTCCATTTTTTATTTTTAAAAAAAGAGAGGACATTTTCATATTTTACTTTTTAATCTTAAGTGATATGATACTTTAAAATGCCGTGGTCCAAAGTTGTAAACATGTTCTCTAACTCCACTAAAAATAGAAAATACACAATCATAAATTTTTTGGACCATAATTATATATGTACATTACGTTGCAAAGTTCAATCTAATTGAATATTTACATTTTTAGTGTATTATTTTCAAAGTTGGGAAGATTGAAATATATTTTGAATGTTTCACCTCATTTTTGGTAAACTTTTGATTGAATTTGAGTTGTATGCAACAAAATTTGATTAACCCAAAATAAATTATCACTCCGACTTTCAAAAAAGTTCATTATGGTGTGTGTTTTTACCCTTTCCATATAAATCTTCCAAGGAAATTCATTTATGACACTAGTTAATTTATCCTAAAACTACTAAAAGCTATAGTCAAAAGGGGAATGACTAGTGGTTAAGCCATTAAAGATTTTGAAATCAAGATTAAAAAATATAAAAACATGCATATGATATACAAAAGATTCAAGATAAAATGGAAGGAGTATCCCAAAATGATGCCATTTGGGGAAAGGCTTGCATGGCTTCCAAGCTTCCAAAAGATTTTTCCCAAGTTTTTTTATATTAAAGACATTATTCTAAATGGAGGAGAAATATTATGTTCCCTACACTTGGTTAATAGGAAAGTGGATGATGGGAGTTTGAATGGGAACATTGTGTGGAAAAGCTCGAACATCTTAAAATATATATGTAGTTAATTAGATATGAATAGGAAAAAATTATTTTGGAGGATAACGTTGAAGGTAGAGCTAAATTTAGGATAGCCCAAGGTTTTCTTGCTAAGGAATACCACTTAGGATGTCACAAATTATGTAGTTTTACTACACATAGCAACCAACTGATATTTAAATTATTGATTAACTATCAAAATATAATGAAAATGAAGTAAAAAGACTTTTGTCATAACCAAAAAAATTCCCAAAAAAATTCATTTTTAATAAAATTTACATTTTTTTGGGTTGGAACTTATGGAATTAATATCATTTGTTGTAGTTATCATGTTAAAATAATGAAAATTCAACATATGGTTTCAATTTTATGCCCCAAATTTTAATAAAATTCTTAAAAATCTTTTGAAAGAAAAGGTGTGAAACTTTTAAAAACAAAAAAGACACCCATAGGAAATTTGAATAAAAGAAGTTTTTTGGTTTTTCTTAGTTGTTAAATTTTTATTAACAAATAACATAAATGGTGAGCTTTTGGTATTAATGGTTAAGTGAAAAACTTTTGTAATTTTTGAATTTTCTGAAAGTATAATGGTGTGATTTATGCATGTAATACTTGTAATAAAAAATGTTTTTGTGTTTAAGGGTTTGGGGTTTGTAAAGAAGGTTGTCACAACCCCACTTTGAAGGAGTTATGAGGTCACCACTCACACTCCCAAAAATGGGACTTGGAATTCTCCGGGACTCCCAAAAATTCAAAGCGTGATTGTAGGGGTCAAAACACCTCGCATTGGGGCGTTCTTTATACCGTTGGAAAGGTCTTGAAGTGTAGATGTCCCAAATGGCCTCGCATGAGCCATTTGAATATCTGCAACACAAGTTATGGTTGAAAGAAGGGCCAGGAGTCAAATTGGCAGTTTGATTCTCGATCACTAAAAGTTAGGAATCAACCCGATTCTAGTGTGTGGAGGTGAAGTGCGACACACCATTGGAAAGCTCTCGATGAGAGCTACAACTTTGGTTCAGACCTCGTCCTGATCTGAGTTTGGGGCGAGGAGTGATGAGCGTCCAAAGTCCCGGGAGTCCAAACCGGGACAATTTCAGGACTCCACTTTGGGAGTCCCGAGAAAAAGAGCCATTTGGATGCAAGTCCTGTGGAGAGCTGCAAAGAATATTATATGGGGGAAGGTGGTGGCTTCCCCTGAGTCCGGGTTGTAGTGAGTCAAGTGAGTCCAAGTTAGCCCGTGGCTTGTCCCAACACTAAAAAGGTGCATAATGAATTCTAACCCATTTGTGGGTTGGATTTAGATGCATGACTATGTAATTGAGCAAGCTTGTCCCTTTTCCTAGTCTATCCCGAAGCTTTCAGCACGCCCCTCTCACCCCCTTTAGTGCTGAAAGTTGAGAGCGTGCCGCAAGTCCCATAAATTCCACAACTTGAGTGAGTTAGCCCAACTTGGGGCTAACTTGGGGACTTAAGAGCGTGTCAAAGGTTTTCAAAAAACAAGGTGGTGGAGCGAAGGTGATTTGTTACTTTCATAATTTGAAAATGATCAAGTAAGAAAATGAAACTAGGAGGACATGGGAATTGTGGCCAACCAAAATAAATAAAAATCTATGGTAATTTCAAAGCTTCTAGAAGTTATTCAAATAACGTGCTACTATAGTGGTTCATGGGGTTACAAAACCATTGAATTAGTGATGAACCCAAAAATAATCTATTACAATTTTTTGTGTATTTATTTATAAGGCCATTATAAAGCCAAACATGGTGGTTTTTTTTATATGGGTCATGTGTTTTTTAAAGTTCCATGGGTTTGAAATAAAGGGGTTAGCCTTTTTGGTATTTATAAAATTTTGTCTGACCAATCCAATGAAAGAGCAATATTATATTTTTTATAACTTATACATTGTGTTGTAATTACAATCACAAATAAATGCCCTCCTTATAGGTATAAACATGTTAACATGAGCCAAAAATAATCATAACCATTGTTTACATTTTTTTAAAAAAATTATTTAACTTAAATTTGTGTTGAAATTTTGGATTTACTTATATAACAACATTAATAATATATCATGGAAACATATACAAGATAAATTTGAAAAAAGATGATGAATAAAAAATCCCAAAAGCATGCCCCCTTGATTATTTAAAAATGATTGCTTAATTTGAAATAATCTTAGATCATTTTAGGAATAAATCTTTTAAAATGTCTTTAAAAATCTTGAAATTCTTATTCATATTATTATGGAAAGGTTTATATTTTTTAAATTCTAAAAAAAAATTTAAAAATATTTTCAAATCATTTTACAAGTTTTTTAAGTAGTAAAAATAATGATTACAAATGTTTGAAAAGTTTTTTTGGTATTAAAATCATTACATTCATTTCAAAAAAAATTCAAATGTTTTTATAATATATTAAAATCATTGTTGTATTTATATACCAAACAATTTTAACATTGACTCAAAATACCATTTCAAAATGTTAAAATTAAACATTGGTTACATTGTTAAGGTGGTATTTTTATTGTGAACTTAATTAAAGACATTTCAAAAGTATTTATAGTTGTTTATGTTGCTTATAAATACTTGTAAACAGATTTGAAAATTTTGAAATTTGCATTTTTTTGGCAAATTTTTTAATGTAAACCTCAACATACATAATGAATTTTTATGTCTGTGTGATGACGGGGTGGGTTTTTAATCATGTACACATGAGTCTATGTCACAAGTGGACAATTGAAAGGTTAATGGTACCAGGAAGGTGATCAAGCCATGTGAATGATGTATGGATTGTCAATGAAAAAAAACCTTGTAGCTAGTTGTTCAATAACAAGGCAAACAAATATGGTGGTTCCCTCAAGTACTTAACAAATAATAATAGTGATTCCACACAAGGATAGCTAGCAAGGTTGAGTGGAATTTCAATTCTTTTAGCACCTTATTGCACTTGCACTACCTATAAGTTCGTTATTGCCATTATTCTATAAATTATCAATGTTGAAACTTTTAACCTTTTGTTTAGATGTTGTTTTCTTAAATTATAATACCAAATGATGCACCTTGAACCTACTTCTTTTTTTATTAGAAATTAATATTTATTTGTCCTATGGGTTATTTTTTCATTGTACACACATTAATCTTAGCTTCAATTTTTTGTGAATCCTTTTGCAATTTGTTAAGCAACTATGATGAATTTGTTTAAATGTTTAACAAATAATGATAGTAGCTTTACACAAAATTAACCAACACGATTAAATGGGACTCCAATTCCTTAACACCATTTTATGCTAGCATTGTTCAAAAGGTTACTCCCATCATTATGTGAGTCATGATTAGAAATTTTCTAACCTTGTGGATGTTGTTGTTTTTTATTATAACACCAAATAATGTAACCTCAAATTCCTTGTTTTGATTCTAAAACTATTTATTAACATATGGATTTATTTTCCACCATGCACATATGCCTTGCTTTCCTATGACTTTTGTAAGCTCGCCTCCAATTTTCTTGTTTCTTCTTTTGTTTTTCATGTAATAATTGAATGACATTTGGCACAATACATACACTTATTTTGCCATTATATATATATTCAAAATATTTGGGAAATCAATATTGTCCTAAATTGGATGTTGATTAATAAATGATATGAAATTTCCCTTGATTGCAATAATTGAATGACGAACTTTAAGATGACACCATTTATCCTTTGATTACTACATTATCTTTAAATTACAAGACACAACTCCAAGAATTTTAATTTTTTTCTAGGCTACTATTTTTTAACATATTTATATGGCATTTAATCAACTTTATTCATCAAATAGTCTTTTTTTTAAAAACACTTTAGTAACCAATTTATGCAAGATGCCAAAAAATATGAAAAACAAATGCAAAATAAACAATGAAATTAAATTAACATATTTAAACACAATTATTAATTACCATTAAACTTACTAATTACTAATTTCATGAACATGAATAATCAACCATGAGTATTCAATTATCAATTCACATGGATGAAATATGACCACATCAATGAAGTAATTTTCTTTATAGAATTTTCAATCCAAATAAACTGTAGTTGTCACCATGGTAATAAAATAATTTTAAACTAGTAACATGAAAAGCATGGTCATCCCAATTAATGTTAAGAAAGAATCTTGTTCATGTGATAAAACCTTTCATCCAAAATAATGGTAACATATTGTAATGAAAATGATGATTGAAATATCCAAGTCCTTGGACCTTGATTATCAATGGATTCTCATTTTTTTAAATAATGGATCATAATCGTTATAAGCTAGATTAATGTTTAAATACAATTTGTTTCGTTGAGTAAGGATGGGATGATAATTTGCACATTTTCCAAACTATGTATTCACAATGTCTCTTTAAAATAATTAATTAATTTTGAATTAATTAAATTCTTAATGGGATTGCACTAAATTAGGTTGTCAACATTTTCAAAAACGTGTGATATGATATTCCACATAATGATGCATAAATTTCATGAAATGAAAATGGTCTATTATGTAAATGGTAATTCAACATACACAAGTTGTCATGTTGTTTGGCCAGGAAGGTTTCTCTTTTCTAAATTGTATTCATTTTCACCACTTGGTTTTCCAAAAAATGCAATGATTTCATTGGGAGTATAGTTGGGTGCATCTACATTTGCATCATATTCTTCAATGAGAGGTTGCATGGATTTCTCATAATCAACATAAGGTTCATCTATTTCTTGTCCTTTTTCATTTACATGTTTATATGAACACATGGTTGGATCAATGTTAGTTGATCCTATCCATGCATTTATGCATTTTGCATTAACATTTGATTGTAATTGATTATGCATGTTGGAGGATTTGGTGTCTTGTGATTGAGTATTCAATGTAACCATTGTTGCCTTTCTTGCCTGCATGCATCCACCTCAAATATTGTTTCCAAATTGGTAATGGAAATCTTAAAATGTAATTTAATCTTACAAACATCATACACATTAAATTTTATAATCACATGGTTACAAACAAAATATTGTACATCCATTGATAATTTTGGATGATAAATTAGGAAAAATCCCCATTATTTCCAATTTACAAAAGATTGAAAGAACATCAAGCTCCATTTGATATGACTATTTTTGTCAATTTTTCCAAATATCATGTTGATTGGTAGAAACTTACTTTGAATCCTTTGGTTTCTTCTTGTCTTTCAATTATGCTTGTGTATTCTTTTTCTTTCTACATACATTGTCAATGAACAATTAATTTTAGTCCTTCTAGCTCAAATTTTCATAACCATAATACATTCATTTTGAATAGAATTAACATACATGTGGTTTTGGATGCATGGAAAAAACAAAATCTTTTTTGAAATACCTGGATAGTTGTTTCCATTTTTACACGATTACGAAGTGTGGTGTAATTAATTCGTATTGTTTCCAATAACCATTCCAAACCATTGTTAAGTTGTTGGTCCACCTGCACATTATTCTTACATGCCATGAAATCAAACTAAAAAATTGTCAAGTTTGTGTTTATGACAAAAACAAAATAAACAAAATAAGGTGAATCATATTGAAGATGTGATAAAATATATAAAATATACAAATCTACTTACAATTTACATCAATGGCAAGGAATATGAACACTATTTTTCCTAGTTACAAACTTTTCGTTTTTTCACCTTTGTTTTCTAATGGACCTTGTGAGGTGGAATGGGCTTTCACTCCATTGAAAATCCATTTCACAACAAAATGGAAAGGACCTCCATGAAATGGAAATCTCTTCCATACCAAAGATTTGTCATTTGTATTGATTGGGGAAGGTTTCCAACTATCTTCACTCTTGTAGTTTGATGGCAAAAGGACTTGGGTATTCCTCTAAACCACAAGAGGACTTTGGAGAAGAGTGCCATCATCCTTACACAAAGTTATCATTATTATATTTCATATCAAATAAAACCATCTACATTCAATATTTTTTTGGACATATTATTATATTATTACATAGTTTTTTGACAAAACTATTACATATAAGATCAAAATTTCAAGGCTTGATTTAAGGTCATAACGTATGTGCAAATTACCAACAAACTACAATTACATTCAATGAAAGCTTGATATGTACTATTGATGGGTCCCAAAACACCAAGGAAGGCATTCGTCGTAGGCAAATCAAATGACAAATCTCGTTTATTTGCAACCACAAGCATAGGTTTGCCATTAAGATGTGCATCCTTCACAACTTTTTTGAATTCATTAGCGACTTCCAACATGCGCAAATCATTTGATGCATCAAGAACAAATATTGACCCATGAACCTGTCATAATACCTCATGTAAATGTAATGAACAACATAAAACCCAAAATTTAGTTATCAAAATTTTCGATATTTCTTACCTCTAACATTTTCATTGCATATTCAAGATGGCTTTGAATATTAACATAATGTAAATTAGATCATCAAAAGCTTGAAATCTATTAGCCTTGGACAAAATTTGTTTAATTTAAAATTGTTTTAAAATTACTTCTGCAAAATAATGTGACCAAATTCCACGAATGTTCCTTCCTCCTCCCAAATCGTATATTGATGCTTGAAATTTCCGTGTATTCCAAGTTCTTTTGTCAAAACCCCATGTTGGTACAACATGGTTTTGGTCTTCTCCGCTAACAAAATTATATGTTTGTCCACAACTAAACAATTAGATAATTTCATATATGCACTCAACTAGAATAATTTGGAAATGAAAATGCAAAGTATGTTCATTGCATAATAAGCATTTTTTATTAAAATTCTTTCCAAAAGTTAACAATTAATTTATATCTCACATAATTATGTAAAATTTTTGAAATGATATTTTGCTACCACTAATAATGACCAAATTGTCAAATTGTTTTTTAAGTTATTCATTTTTTCTAAAACGATGGTTGTCATAATCAAATTGGATCAATGTTATGATTTTTTAAAAATTAATTAATTAAAATTAAACATCGTCGTGAAATGTTTTGAACTTGGAATTCGAGTATTTTTTCAAATATGACACAACATTCAAGCATAAATGTTTCATTATTACCATAATTTTGCAAGAAGAGTGGATTTCCCCGCACCATCTAACCCAAGAAGCACCAAGACTATCCTTCTTCGACACCAACAATGAGCAAACAAATGGAATAAACAATTGCAACATTGTGAACTACATGATGAAATATCTTGTTTAATTATATGACCATCACTTTGTTCTTGCATCAAATAATTAAAAAAAAAATCTATGAAAAGCTTGACATAAGATTAAATGGAAAATTCAATTTTCATGTAAATTAAAGGAAAATTCAATTTTCATGTAATTTAAATGGAATATTATATGTGATATCTCTAAAGCAGGAATGATGATCTCCCCTCCCCACCCCATCCACAAAAATGATTTTATTTTGAATATTTCCTCAAGTATTTAAATAGACAATTGTCATGGAAGGAGGATAATTTAGGCTTTTTAATTTTCACATTACTTAATGTGAATAGGTCTTTCACCAAAATTGCCATTACTATTATTGCCTAGCCAAATTTTTCCATTGAATAAAAATTAAAATAAACTCAAAATTGCCTAATAATGGTAGATGTTTTGTCCATTTATACATATTAATATATAACATAATTTATATTTTAAAATAATAAATTTGATGCCTATTTATATATCCATATTGTGTCAAAATCCACCCCAATAAAATGTAAATGGGGTTGGTTTTATTTACATCCCATATGAATTATGAAAAACAACCATTTAACCACAAATTCATTTATGATTTTTTTATTGAATTATAATTAAATCATTTTAAATCAGATTTAAATTATATTGCATCTATATCAATTATAATGTAATTTTTATTTATTTATTTATTTAAAAAAAGAAAAAAGAAAAAAGGGCTAGGTTTTGCGAATTTTGAAGGGTGAGGAGAATTCATCCAAAATGGGGGTGTTGGAGAATCCATGAAACTGGCATTACATAAGTAAGCCTCAGTTTCTCATCCCAATGGATGAAATCCTAGAAGAAATCCGAATTTGAGGGCTTCAAGAATCGATGAAACTGGCTTTATCACATAGGTAAGCATCAGTTTCTCATCCTTATGGATGAAATCCTAGAAGAAATCCCAAAAATGGTTGGGCGGTTTGGGGGGGGGGGGTGAGAATCGATGAAACGGGCAATTACATTGGAAAGAGTCATTTTCTCATCCTCATGGATGAAATCTTAGAAGAAATCCAAAAATGGGTTGGGGCTTGAGAATCGATGAAACTGGTGTTACATATGTAAGCATCAGTTTCTCATCCCCATGGATGAAATTCCAGAGGAAATCCAGAAACTGGCACGGCAAAGGCAAGCATCAGTTTTTTCATCCTCGTGGATGAAATCATAGAAGAAATCCAAAAATGCAAGGGTTGAAGAATCGATGAAACTGGCACGATATAGGTACCTATGGAGCAGTTTGTCATCCTCGTGGATGAAACCCTAGAAAACCCGGAAGTGAAACTCGGGAGATAGAGGAGAGAGACGACGGGCGAGGTGGGAGCGAGAGAGAGAGGAGAAGTGCGAGAGGAGCTCAGCAATCTCGTGTGGAGATCGTTGATTTTTCGAGACTGTTGCAGTTACCAGAACAGGCATTGAGAAGCTGGAACGAAACGGCGCTTTACTACTCATCCGGATTTCTTTCGTGACTCCTGTTCCCGTGCATTTTAGGCTGAGAATTCGAAGCCTGAAACATATCTTCCCTAAGAGCGCGAGCGCGTATGTTCTGCGCTTGTCGTTCCTCCAATTTTATGGAGGAATAGACGGACTGATTTAAGTATATATTTTTTTATCTTTGGAGTTTCTCTTGCAGCAGCGATTGATGCGTTCTGGATCCAGAGTTGGAGAGAGAAGGAAGGAAATTGATGAAGCACGGACGGACGCTTTAAGAGTTTTTGCTGGATCCGTTTGTTTCAGAGCCAAACAAGGAAAGTGCGATTTGTCGTCGAAGTTTTCCTACACGAAGGATCATTGTGTAACAGAGAGAAGGAAAGGGAGGTTAACACAGGAGGGCTAGGGTTTGCATTTGAACGCAGGCAAAGGTAGAGAGGGTTGGAGCGCAGGCCCGAAGAAGCAGTTGAGCGTGAAATTGAAAGAAACAAAGAAACAAAGGAAAAAAGTTTGGGAAGAAGAGTTTCGTGTTTTTGCCAGGGTTTTCCAGTCTCTTATGGTGCCTCTCATGCTGTGACTGAGCTTGTTTTGCTCAAAAAACCATATCAAATTCTCTCCTTTACTGTGTGAATGAGAGTGGTAAGGAAAGAAGGCAACGACAAGGGGGGTGGAGGGAGGGAGGGAGACATGGGAGTGTCTTGTCTGCTGGTTTCTTTTTCTTATTCCAACTGTGCAATGTCGATGGTTTTTCTCAATTCTTCGTTTGCTTTATGTTTTACCTTTGTTTGTCCAACAAAAGAGCAATGCCGATGTTGGTGAAGTACAATCCAAACCACAGTTACAGTAGTCTGGCCATTGTCTCCAAGTGCAGTGAAGTCTTTCTATGTGTCCAGTCCTTTGATACCTGATAACAATTGGCTTGAACTGTATGTATGTATGTCTTGTGCATGTTTGTAATGAGAGAACATGTGGATTTGTATTCCCTCTCTGAGTTTTGCAGAGGGTGACTATCTCATGGATTCTTCCTGCATTGTCTCTCTAGAGCCTTGCATGTGGCAATGCTGCAATTGAGATCTGAGTAATGGGTGTCCAGTGGTTTCCTGCTGTCTTGTTTGCTAGATCCAGGCAATGTCAACTGATGATGATGGTGATGATGTGGCATATAATTAACTATGAACAGTGGCGTCTGGGTCTTCTTGTCTTTTGTTTCATCTTTGTTTTGGGAGAGCAGCGGTGGGGAACTGCAGAGTATGAACCTAGAATGTGTTTGTGCAGGGATAAGGAGAGCGAGAGTGTGAGAAACAGAAACAGCAGCTCTGTGAGAGAGAGGAGTGAGAGGGGAGAGGAAAGAAGAGTGGCAACACTGTGCTTTGCAGGCACTTAACAAGTCCAAAACAGTGTTGGGAACATTTGTGTGGTGAAGGACCTTGGTGCTTATTACTACTCCTTATGGCGCATTCCTCCTCCAGAGATGGCAACTTGTCGCTTGGATCAAGAAAGCTTGTGGTATGTAGGCATTTTATATCTCCTAATTACAACTTCACTGATTCATGTCTGAGAAGATCATCAGCCCATGGCATCCAAGAGATGTAAAATAGAAACATGTTGAATCAAGTGGAACCTGTGGCAAACAATTTGGGTTCATGATTCTTATACCAGTTTCTTCTTAACAAAGGATTCAGACACAGAGATGCAGTTAGAATGATTAGTCTGTGCCATAGCAACATCCCCTTTCAAGCTTAAGCCTTACTGGGCACCGATCAGTGCATTTCCTAACTCCATGGTTTCAAAGCCAAGTGAGAACCTTGAGGGAGCATGCTATTTATGTGTTTCCTTGATGGATAGGGGCTGGCTGAGAAACTTACCAAGGTGAAGGATGACTCACATTTGGCCTGCGAACATGACCAAGATGTCTCTTCATCCCTTAACCCTAATGGCATCTTCTCCAAGATGGACATATTCTAATTGCTGGAACAGGGACAGCTTTCTTGTTCAAGTCCTCCCTTGAGCACTGAATATACCCCACATGTTGGATCCCAGCTATCCCCTAATAGCTCAGTCAGCTATCGTGGGTAACATTAGCTTATAACTTGTGAGAGTTTGAACCCATATCATGTTGAAGGTGGTGATGAGTCCTAACCTCTATTCTGTGGTTGCTGCTGCTCAAATTCACTGCTCACATATATGCCATAGGGGCCATGTGTTCACATATGACATTTTTTCCACTGTATCCCAGGTGGGAAGTTTGGTGTGACTACATGTTCTGGATGCAAAAGATTTGGTGGTGACTGATTTAATTATGATGAAGAGCTTCTGTTCTTAATGTGCAAGCATAGGTGTCTCCATCTCCTTGAGCAGGCAATGCTGGATGTGAAAGACTTAGGATGTTGCTGCTTTTGAGGGTGGCATTGTTATGTCATAAGTTTTAAAAGTGGCAATCATGGTGATGGCAAGTTTCAACTGTGTTGTGTACCAGGTTTTGGGCATCCCTTGGGACATTGATACAGAAGGATTAAGGCAATATATGTTGAGATTTGGTGAACTTGATGATGTCATTGTCATGAAGGTCAGCTAGTAATCTTAACCCTTATTTTTTATTCTTTTCTTCATTTAGGTGCACTAAACTTGTTGGTGCAATTCATTATTAACCAAGACCATTGTTGAAATTTCTAGGACCGTGCAACAGGACGATCCCGTGGATTTGGATATGTGACATTTTCAAGTGCTGAAAATGCACAGGTGTGTATTTGAAGTAAACAGTTTTAAAGTAGTTGTGGCACTCATCTATTTCTTTCCATCGTGGTGAGCTTGGAAAGGTTGCAACTATTGCCTACTTGTTTCCACTTGAGTATGTGATGTCAATCAATTCTATATACATATGAACCAGGATACAGGATGAGTTGGGCTAACAGTTTTGAGGTGATCAAATAATTTGCCAATAAGTTGTAGATATATGGACACTTTCTGTGATTCATAGATCCATGTGTGGCATCACACAACACTGTTTCTTGTAATCTAAGTTTTAAAACCTTCAACAGGGCACTAATGTGCATGCCCTTTTTCAATTGTTGGTCTGGCAAGTTGTACTCTGGCTTCTCTTACTGTAAGGGTCATTGGTCATAGTTGTTTGTTCAGTAACAAATGCTCATCCCACTGTTTTATATGCACAGAAAGCAGTTTCCACACAGCATTCCCTGAATGGCAGAATGTTGGAGGTGAAGGTTGCAACTCCAAGGGTACTGCTCTCCTTATGTGGATGACCTTTTTCCTTTCAGTGCAACCCTTGTTCCTCTGGTAGAGATATGGCTTACTCTTCTTGAACTTAGCTTCAAATGTCAAACTTTTTGTGCCAGGAGTTTTGTGTGCGACTCATCTGAGGTTTATTGTTGTGGCTCATGGGTCTGATGTATTTTTTCAGGTGATTTGTTCACAGCATGTAGGTGAAATGAAATATTTGCATCCTGCTGATTGTGGATCTTATCATGGGTTGTTTGGTGTTGTTGTGTTCAATCACATAAGCAAGTTGCTATATCACTCCTGGCTGGAAGAATTTATAATTCGGATCTGACTCTCAATCTGAATCTGGTTTTGGAGTTGTGTCTGATGAATCTTCTGTTGTCTGCACCAGGAAGAGATGAAACCACCTGCAAAAAAAATCACTCGAGTTTTTGTGGCGAGGATCCCACCAATTGTCACTGATGAAATGTTTTGCAGGTACAGTTTTTTACTTTGCCTTGGTCTCATATCTCTTTCCTGTCATGGTGATGCCTTTTGCAGATATCTGGAACCATAGAACCAGCTCACTTTAGGGCCCGAGCATTTTGAGTCCTCCTGCTTAGTTTTCTTTGCCAGTGTTCGAGAAATGTATACCGGCTTCCATGTGTCCCATTTTCCATTGCAGTTAACCTACATGATGCATACCTCTCAATGCTATTTATGGGTATGGCTCCAAATATAGGGGTTCCATGTCTTGTCCTTTTGAAGACTTTGTAATCTGCTATGTCTAGTCCTTTGGACAGTTGTAATATAATCACTTGAGATTTGGAAACTTGTTCAGTCAATTTTCTAGGTTGGAAGCCAGGCAGAATTTTAATGTATTTGTTCTGCTCTGATTGCTTTCATCTGTCTTGTAGTGAAGTCTGCAGTTTAACATTATATCTCTCTCATGGCTCACAGTTAGGTTGTGGGATGGTGGCAGCTACTTTGAGAAATTTGGTGCATTGACTGATGCCTACATGCCCAAGGCAATTCCCTGATTTTTGTCATTTTCCTTTAATGTTTGTGTGTTCAAGTCTAGCAAGAGTACATTATGTTCTCACCATCAGTTTTCATTGGTCTTGGAAAGTGAAACCTGATGTTTGTAGACTTTATTTTCTTGATTGCAGGATTTAGCATCAAAGGCACATCGTGGCATTGGATTTGTCACATATGAGCACCCAGGTACAGTATGATTTCCTTATACAGGGAAAGTACAGTCTTGGAAAACCAAGAAAGAGAACTGCTCATTAGGGTTCCAATGACTAGGATTGACAATATGATCATTCTATCCATGGCAAAATATACATGAGCTGGTATGCATGCATCCTAGAATATGCAGGTTTGTCCTTTGTGTTATTGTAAATTCTTTTTTGTCTTCTCTGGCAAACACTTTCTCATCTACCCATCAGTTTCTTGAAGCTTTGATTGTGCTAAGCTCAATTTGCATATCCTTGTGTTGGAGATGTCTCACAGAAGTTGGAGGTGTCTTGACAATGTTGTTCCAGAATGTTGTCTTCTTTTGTAGAGCTATGGAGCTCACTGTACTTTGCAATTAATGTCCCACTTTTTGCAGATTCTGTGGACAGGCTAATGAATGAATCACATGAACTTGGTGGATCAACAATTGCTGTTGACCGAGCCACTCCCAAGGTATGCTGTTGTTGACACTCTGGAGTTTAGATGTAGGATCTCTTAGAATTGAGTGTTCATGTATCAAATGGTTAGAGAATATTACACAGCTTCCACCCCAACCTGCTCGTTTCCTCTGCAACAGGAGGAAGGTGTAAAGATGTGGGGAAGGGGTTTTCCTGGAGCTGCAGCTTATGGAGCATATGGAGTGTACACTAATGCTGCCCGTTTTGGAGGATTTGGAGGGGCATTTGGGGCCTATAACTACACAGGCTCTGCACTTGCAGGTGAATTAGGACCTGTGGCTGGCATCAACAATGCTTTGGCAGCTGCAAATGCATGGCCTCCACCCCTTCCTCCAGGTACTGGCTATGGTGGACCTGGGCTTGGTGGCCCAGGTAGTGCACATACTGGGAGCTATGGATCAGGAGCCCCACAAGTTCCACCCCTCAGAAGTCTAGGAACAAAAATCTTTGTGGGGAGGCTGCCACTTGAGGCAACAGCTGAAGATTTGCGACGCTACTTCAACAATTTTGGGCGGATTTCAGATGTTTATGTCCCAAAGGTGGGATATCATAGCTCCTGGAAAAGGCTTTCAAGTTATCAGAATCTGGGAGACTCATTTGTTGACATTGCTGTTTGCATGGTGATGATTATCACAGGACGCAAAGAAGACATCACACAGGGGTTTTGGCTTTGTTACTTTTGCTGATGAAGGTGCAGCTGAACGCGTTGCTCTTAGAACCCATGAGATTCTTGGGCATCAGGTAAGAGATTTCAGATGTATATATCTTCTTATTTGCAACTATACTGAGCTTATTCTGCATACCTGGATGATTGTCTCTCTCCAGCTCTCCAGCTTTGATGATAAGTTACTTCTCAAGGCATTTGTGGCAGGAAGCTGTGGTTACAAAGACTAATTAAAAGTTTCCCTTAGTTCACAACCTAGCAGACCTGAATCATGTGACATTGTGATACTCTAGACATAATCTGTGGGATATTTATTCTGCAGATTGCAGTTGACCGAGCTGCACCACAGGATGAGATGGCAAATTCTCCGTATCTGAAGAGTTCAGGTGCAGCATCTGTAACAGGTGGAGCTGGAGGACCTATCAGAGGAAGCAATGCATCTCTGCCAGGCAGTGGTTATGCAGGAATTCAGGGCAGCTTAGATTTCAACACTGGGGTACGTCATTATATCCAGGGAATGTTGTCTGTCACTGTTTTTTATTTTTTTTGCTTGGTCATAGAGAGTTCTTAAGCATAGCAGGCAAAAAGAGTGTTGATCAGAACTCAACATATGGTTTTGAACTTCATATGCTTCTGAGGTTGATGTTCTACTCCAATCAACATGGCAAACATCCTGCATATTAGCTCAATCCTCATCTCTGGTGACTATTAGACACTGATGAAACCAGGCGTAGAATCCTGAAATGCTTATCTCAATATGATAAAGCCATGTTCTAACTGTCAGAGTTGCTAGGTTGTTCCTGTATCTTGGATGTGACCATCTCACCCATTTCCTTTGGGTTGGGTTCAGTGGGGTGCATATGGTGGTGTAGGTCCACTCCAAACAGCTGAGGGAGGAGGTATTCCAGGTGGTCATCGATCTTCTCGAATAGAGCCACGATACAGACCATATTAATCACACCTAGTAAGCTCTTACTGAAGGTCCCTGCAGATTTGGAGTAATTTAAAAAGTTAACACTGAAATCTCGGGATGCATGTTACGGATGGAGGATAGTGTATCCTGTGCTTTTTTTCTTCTCCATAAAGGAGGGATGTTGCATGATGCAGGATTAGACCAATAGGCTAGAGGAGCCAGAGGAGCCAGAGGAGC
>Ga0116231_10006145_pt1 | contig 23163 bp, 17 predicted proteins | sample S1TSphgellanicum_2_FD_89695 | JGI IMG/M metagenome (GOLD analysis project Ga0116231, IMG submission 89695) | Host-associated microbial communities from peat moss isolated from Minnesota, USA - S1T2_Fd - Sphagnum magellanicum MG | ecosystem: Host-associated > Plants > Peat moss > Unclassified...
AAGTTAATGCATAATAATGAACAAGTATCTTGTTATTTATCTTTCAACTAAAAAGATTGAATGTATAATAATGTTTTGATGGGTTTTAGTCCTACTTTTTGTTCATTTAACAAATAGATTGGCAAGTACTTTTAATTGTACACTTTACCATGCTTTCACCCATCCCAATTTTTCATACTTGAATTGAATGGTAGGTCTCGAAGTGCGACTGCATTCCCAATTGAATTTTCTTTCCAAAACTTGGTTTTTGGTGATTTATTTGAATTTTCATTGACAAGAATTATGTAAAATTCAATATCTCCCCCATCTTACATCCAAATCTTACAAAATATATTCCATTAAATCTTATTCCTTGAAATCTTTCCAACAACACCAAAGGCACATCCCAATTCTTCTAAAATTTTCAATTATGATTTAATTTAATTTTCAATGAATAAATCATTCAATATTCAAAAAAATTACACCACAAGCCCAAACATCATGAAACTAAAGTCAATACACCCTTCCTCACTGAAAGGTTTCCAAAGATACTAAAAACACAATATGTAAAATGCACAAGATAATCAATATTGTTCTTCAACAACTAAATGATACAACACATTCCTAGCATGTAATAAGGATCAGCAAGGATGATCAAATTAACTTGCAACCAACTAGATTGTTTGTCTTGTCCAAATACATCTTGGCCATAAGTGGCTTATACTTTTGACAAAATTTTCGTTAGAACAAGGATAATCAATGGGTTTTCATGTTTTTGAACATTACAAGCCCCTTAGTTTCCATCATATTAATGAACTTAATGAACTCCAAGTGTTTTTTTGAATTATGGGCGAATTATGAATGATAATTCTGTAGTAGATTTGCTATATTCAAAATTTTCAAACTAAACAAGGTCTTGAAAGCTAGATTATATCTATGAGCCATGCATTGAACCCTAATGGAAAATGTTGCATGTCAAATGTGTTAGTTTAGTTGATTAGTTAGGTCCTAATTAGTTAAAGATAAATCGAATTAACTTAGTTATTTGGGTTTTATTTCAAATTAATTCAAGTGTGAATAGGGTTTGGGATATTTTGTTGATGGGATATAATTTTAGGTTGTGTGATTTCAAATCATTTTTGGTGATTTGAAATTCTAAAGCACATTATGTTTTCTACACTGTAGTTTTTTTGTGTTATGGCAATTTTCTTTTGGCATATGGTGTTTTTGGTTTTCCATCTTATGTTTTGGGTTTACATTCCTATGTTTTTGTAGGTGAATCATCTTTTAGTTTGGATATGGTGTACAATTCATAATATTTTTATGTTATGTGTTGTATGTGTGGTGATAGTGATGGTTATGTGTGCCAACATAGGAGCACACAACATGTATGGTAAATATTGATTTGCAAATTGACCTTAGTTTTGGTTCCTTGGAATGTACAAACCCCATCAACCTCGAAAAATAATAATTTTGAGCTATAAAACGTGAAATCAATCCTCTGCCAATTTGTAAAACTTATGATTATAACCATCAAGTTGTTAACCCGTGTTCCATTAACAACCTTTCAAAGGAAGATTATCATTGGAATTCTTGCCTAATTTTGCATCATGAATAATGTGTGTATGGAGATTTAATTGGGTGAAAACACAGTTAAAAGAGTAAGGGCACCAAGGTAAAAGTCCTTTTCTAAGGATTGCACATGACACATGTCATTTTTGTGTTGGTTTATAACTTTAAAATTTGTATTTGGGTATCCCTTTAGGCCATATTCAAGATCAAGGAACCCAAAAGGATTGCCACACATGAAAAATTCATTAACGTATGTAACTTCTAAGTTTGATTAGGACTCAAAATTTTATTTTATTTTCTCATTTCTTGAATAATACATTCAAAATAAATGAATGATATAAAAAAATTAAACATTTGATACAAAAAGGATTTCCATTGAAGTCCTAAAACAAAAAAGTTTATGATTGTAACAAAATCAAAAATGTTTTAAAGGACATGAAAGGACTCCAAAAGCTTATTGAGTTCTAAAGTTCTTGGATTCATAATGGGTTAAAATGCCATATTTACCTATGTTAGCCAATAAAAGACTATGTGAATCAATCTTTACAACAAACATGACCAAATAGTCAAGACAGTTTTAAGGAACATTGGCTATACACTTAAGGACTATTAAATTTGGTTAGTTTATGGCATTTATGGATGCAAAAATCTTGGTATCATTAAAGTTAAGTCCCATAAAGAAAATATTTTAAAAGTATCCAACCTTGTTAAAAATCAAGAATTTTTTTAGTTTGCATGACCTCAAGGACTTTGTTTTTGAAAGTCAAGTGTAAAGTCCTTCGTATGGGGAAATGTGTATTCTGAACGTTTGATCGGAGTTGTTGATATTAGGTCATTACCTATCTAATGGTTCAACTTTTGCAAATTTCTTTTCACACAAACAGAAATGTTTTATAGTGGTGATCGGTTTACAATGTAGTGCAGTTGTTATTCCATGTACGTCCTCTATGCACTATGCACAACACTTTTGAGCTCAAAGGACATGGGGGAGGTTTCAAGCTCACATCATGGAGTTCTAGGTTTTATAATATCCATGTTTTCTCTATCTTTTCATTTTGAAGGGCTTCTTGTTTATGAGCTTAAAGTACATTTTTTTAGAACAATTTGATCTTCAACATTCCCGAATAGGTTTGCTAATTAATAATTCTACAAGGTTCAATAGCTCAATGCACGTAGGTTTTGTCTTTGCAAATACTCATGAAGATCTTTGATGTTGTAATAGGTTTTAGGAGTTTATTGCTTATAAGAATTACAAAATGTATGCAAACATCCATAGTGCCAAAGCTTAAGTTTGAAATAGAACTATTGCCTTCTTACTACATCAATTGCCTAGAACTTGGTGACCTTTTCATATACAAAGTTCCTTTAAGGGTGCATCCTTGGGGTGTGAATTTCATCCTTATAAAGCCAAAGATCTATCATTATAATTTCAAAAACTTTTGCTTTTGTGTGAGGAAGGTGGATTGGGTTTCAAAGGCCTATGTGCACATTGGAGGTTGGTGGATATTGGTTTCGCTAGATGAATCGAATATGCAAAGACTTGATTAGGTCTATGTCTTCTCTTACCTTTGAGATTTTTCAAAGTTTGCCATTATTAGTTGCATAACTTTAGCATTGTTTGTGCTTTCACAAATGCCTTTGAGATTCCATTAGGTTTACAGGCCATGAAACAACTTAGGAATGATTTTTTCTAGAATACAATGTGAACTTGCATTTAGAAGATCTATTGATATCTATATGTTAAATTAAATGCAGGTGTTTCAACATATGTGTGGGTGTGTTCGTTGATTTAGGGTTGTGATCTATATATCGTTTTTTGTACATTTCAGTGTTTTTAATGGGGAACAAAAAGAATCAGCATAGAGTTGGAAAGGGTACTAGGAAAGCTTTGAAGACACAAGTTGCATGAAGGTTGGTGGCTAGGGATAGACAACACAAATTTGGGGCTACTAGGAGAGAAATGTTTATTCAATGTCAACAAGTTATTATAGATGGTAATCCTACTCACATTGTTGACATAGATAGGTTGACCTTTAGACTTGCAAATTATATTGCACCACTCCTACATAAGATGACAAGAATGAAAGGCCTTGAGTATCAATGATTGGCCATGGAAAAGCTTTTAAAACAACCCATTTTTGAACAAGGCAATGCTAGATGTGGTTGTGAATTCAAAACAATATGAGACTACATTTGAAGTTGTTAACAACATGAGAAAAGGTTGGCAAGGTATAAAGGCTGGTCATAGTCTTGATGAAATGAGAGCTAAGAATGTTGTCAACAATGTGGTTATTTCAAGTTCTACCCAAAGTTTTATTGTAGTGGGCCAACTCATTGGAACAAATTGGAAAATCTTGAGAAAATGACAAAGCAGGAGAATACAACTTCAAGATGGTACTAACATGCAATGGGCCCCTGTAGTCTGAGCAAAAAGAAGAGATGCGCTTACAAAAGATGTCATTGATGTGGTGATGGAATTTTGGAAAAATGAGACTAGGGTCAATCCAAACAAACGAGACATCATGAAACACTACATCATGAAGAATAGATGGGAAGAACATGCTATTCATTTTTTTGAAAAACCACAAGTACATTCTTCTAAATTTTTTCAATTTGATTCTTTCTGCAATTTTTTAATTTTTTGTTTCAACTTGTTGCATTGTTTATGGTTGTTCATGGGGCTTAGATCTATGGTTGTAAAGGACACCATAGTTTGAAAACATATGTTTACAATTTCATCTAATTGAAGTTTTGCTCATCTAAGGTTGTCATCCTAACATGTTAAAGTTCTTGATATAGTTGTATTTTCAGATTGGTCTTCTGTTTCATTTGAACTTGTGTATTCATTTGTCAAGATTGTCCATATGGGTTTAAGGTTTATGGACTATTCATAGGTCTTGGATATGTTATATGTCATTATTGACCTTTTGCAATTTAAGGAAAAGTTTAGCAATTCAAGTCCATATAATTTTTTTAATTTTTTTTTGAAAAGATGTAATTATAGTTTTTAATTTTCCATGTGATTGAAACCTTATTCATATAAGGGTCACAAGAAAAAACCACATCAATTAAATAATTTCCAGAAACTTGGTGCGTTTTCCCAGTTTCTAATAATTTAAATTTCAACATGTTTCTATGATTCAAGTTTAACAAAGTTAAATGTTTCATAATTAGTTATAACAATTCTTGAGGCACACCACCTTGACCTTGTGTCTTCCCTCTTTTCATGTGTATTTGATGTGTGGTTGGTCTTGAGAATGCCAAATTCTCAATTTAGTGCCAAAAGAAAATATCATGAATTTAGGTCCTTCTTGAATAAATTATTACATTTTTTGTTTCATGTATGATGCATCTACAACTATTGATCCTCCATATTGTTCAACCTTATTCATCTAAGGGCTCAAGTAGTTTTAATGTTAAAGTTTTGGACTATGTTACACACAAACCATCATGATTTTGTATTCATGATTGTTCTGTGTATTTGTCTAATTATGGTGAATTTTTACAATTTTTGATGCTTCAAGATATATTGAGTTTTTGTGATTCAAAAAGTTACTAAATTAAGGTGGACAATCAGTTTTTAAAATTCTTGTAGCAAACCATCTCGATCCTATGTTTTTGGTTTCCATGCATGTATTTCTAATGTGGGTGGTCACAAATGTCATTATTGGTATGATTATTTTATAGATGGATGGAATTTTATGGCTAGTAGGTCCTGCATAAATTAATTTGGACAATATTTAAATTGACATGATATGTGAATCAACTAGGTTTGCTGATCTACCTAATTACACAATCATATGTATAATTTCATTGCTAAAAATTGCACATAGTTGAGGTTAGCTGAATGTACTATGTTTTTTTACATTGATGATTTGTCTTGAATGTGGTCAAGATCAGGCAGCCCCTACTTTGTCATCTATAAATTGGTGTCCAATTTAATGAATTGGTGGTCCTTGAAATAATCTGAAACATGGATTTTGATTTGATATTGTTCTGTCTACAGTTTTGTCCAATTTTATGATAAATGTCGGTCCAAGTGAACCAATTTGAACCATGCATTTTTATGCATTATTGTTGTTTTTATATTTTTGTCCAATTTTATGATAAATGTTGGTCCTTGAACCAATTTGAACCATGCATTTTTTATGTGGTATTATTGTCTACAATTTTTTCCAATCTTACGATAAATGTTGGTCCTTGAATTAATCTAAACCATGTGTTTTCATTTGGTATTGTTGTGTTTGTAATTTTGTCCAATTTTATCATCATACGATCCTTGAAACAATTTGAACCATGGATCTATTTTGATTTGGTATTTATATGTCTATAATTTTATCAAATTTTATGATTTGTTGACCTCCTTGAAACAATCTAAACCATGTGTTTTGGCTTCATATTATTGTGTTTGTAGTTCAATCCAATTTTATGATATGTTGGTCCTTGAAACAATTTGAACCATGATATGTTTTGATTTATTATTATTTTTTTGTAAATTTGTCAAATTTTACCATTTATTGGTCCTTGAAATAATCTAAACCATGGATGTATTCTGATTTGATATTGACATGTGTTTGTAATTCTATCAAAGTTTATGATGTTTTGATCTCTCAAAGAATTTGAATCATGGATGTGTATTGATTTGATATTAATATTTACAATTCTATCATATTTTATGATTTATTAGTCTTTGAAACAATCTGAACCATGTGTTTTGATTTGATTTAATTACGTTCGGAAGTCTATGACCCAAATTTATGGTTTTTTGGCCCTTGAAACAATCTAAACCATGTGTTTTGATTTGGTATTACTACATTTGGAGGTTTGTCCAATTTCATGGTTATTTGTTCCTTAAAATAATTTGAACCATGAGAACTCTAATTTCGTAAATATGTGTTTTTAATTTTTCAAGGTGATGTGATTGAAACTTTACTCAAATCTAACAATTCTTTTGAGTTGTTAATGTGATAGTTCTTTTAATTTGATAGTTCTCTTATGTTTTCTTGGATATCATTTGTCATGGATTCCTTGGGCCTCAAGAAGTAAAGTATATCATGTACTTAACCTATTGTAGGAGTCAAATTTTTAATTCATAAATTAAGTCCTTGTATTCTGTATATGAGTCCATTGATGTCCTTACAAGTTCACTTTGCAAATATCCTTTTGTAGTTTTGTTAGCTTTGCTCAAATTATTTGAAATGTAAGTATTTTATGCCTCTAATTCCTTCAACTAATTCTTGTAGATGGCAAGCAATACAACCATGAAGTATTTATCTAATCCTTTGAATCCTTAAAAAATTGTTGCCATCAATAATCTTGTTAGGAGTTGATCTTTTAAGTGTTTATTTATGCCTTTGGGGTCCTACAAGTCTTGAATTGAAGTTGCCTTGAAGAATTCCTTTGAAATCTTATCAGTCTTGAAACTGCCTTGAAGAACTCCTTTGGGATCTTATTAGTCAAATGAAGCTACTTAGTATTCCTTTTGGACCTTACAAGCTATCTTGAGACTACCAACAAAGTGTAGGACATCTTCATGAACCAGGACCTTAATGTTATTAATCCTTCAGAGTCCTAGATATGGTTATTGTGTCTTGCATTTCCTTTATGCCTTTGGTTATAATTTGTAGTCCTTCGTTAGTTTGTAATTGTAATTGTAGATACTTAGTATGCTAACATAATTCAATTGTATTTTCTAGTTACATGTCTTTATCAGGTTTAAAAAGAAATATCTAGCAATTGGGATTAGATTCATATCTATCTATACATTGAAGCCTTGGTTTGTGCAAAGGTTGAAAGAATTCAACATTTATTGCTATCAATACCATATAGAATTGAGGGAGCCCAAAGATGGATTTAATAACATGTGATGTGTAGGCCACACAAAGCTTGTACTTGCTAGTGTAATGAGGTATGCAATCTAGTAGTATCTACCCATGATCAACATCAAACACCAAGTTGTTTGAATAATGAATCAATTCTCAAAGGTGTCACTAATGTTTGGCAAAAGATTGTTTGTGCAAAACTTGAATTCCAAAAATGGCATGCCTTGGATTACATTAAAGGAAACTATCCAAATTGTGGTTTAAAGTTGTTGAAAATTTTCCAATTGGAGAAGGATCCAAAACATGAAACATTCTTGAGTTGGAAGTGCTTGCAAGAAGTACCTATTAGGATCACAAAAATAGGAGAACCCAAAATAGTGATTTGTTTGGAACATATGCAAAGTCAATGTTCTGAATACTTGGATTTCATGGGGCCTAGATTGCAACAATTTGTATTCCACAACATTGTTGCAACTTGGCGGGATTGTCAATACAAATTGTGCATGGCAAATCAATCACCAGATTGTTTTGTTTCCTATGTTGACTTTTCCAAAAATTATTCATTCATGGAGTCAAATGAGATTCAAACTAAGCATTGGCACAACATTCAAATTATAATTTTAGTACACTTGACTTAGAGGATCAACCCTAATTTCAGTGTTGGAGATGATGAAAAGACAAGAGTGATTATTGAGTATCATTTTTACATTTCAGACGATTGCATTCAGGATAATCTGTTTGTTCAACATTGCTTTAGATGCCATTAAACTTGGCTCCAAGCACAGAACATAATGCTCCTTATTGAACACACAATTTGGAGTGACAGATGTGCATCTTAGTTCAAGTGCGCCAGAACGTGGTTTCATGTGTCAAGATACTAAGCACTAACGAAAACTGTTGGTTTTCCTCATGGGTGTGTTATGGGTTGGAACTATTTTGGAATAGGTCATGGCAAGGGCCAATGGGATGGGACCACAACACATGTAAAAACTGCTCTTCGTAGTGAACAAGTGAAAATTGTTAGTGCCACAAAGCTACAAAATGCTTTAGATGTGTGCAATTTTCTGGAAGCAAGTATGGGTATGGCACATCTTGCTTACCTTATAGTTCAATGGTAAGTAAGACGATACTTCCATGAAATTAGGTTGGGAGATGTTGATAGCACTCATGGCTTTGAAGCACACAAAGTTAGTGGTAGTAGGTCAAAACATGTAATTTGCTATGTTTCTCATTTGATCAAAACCTTACTACATGTGCAAGAGTTGTCTTGCTTTTGCAAATTTTGTGTAGATGGTGGAGATGGACCCTATGACAACTATACCCATGTACAACCTTGGGACCTAGTGACATTAGAACCTTGCTCAGCTATTGATGTTAGGTGTGATCTAATCATCGATGATATGTGGGAAGTTTCTCATGATGGAGAATCATTAACAACTTGTTTAGAGGTTGGTGATTATTTTGTTGTTGTAGCTACTAATGACGTAAAAGACTGTTGGTTTTGGGTTTTAATGTGCACAGAGAAGTTGCATATGGTAATAGAAGAAAAACATGTAAACACATATGGTCAAATGTTTTTCTACGATAATCAAGTTGTTATTAGCAAATACTTCAAGCAACAAGGTAGGAGTCCGTACTCATATGTCCAATGTGACATAGGTGAAACATACATCTATTCCCATTTGATTAAGGCGATGAAGTTTCAGATGATACAAAGTTCCATAGATAGAAAGGGAGAAAATTTGCCTATCAGCTTTCCAAGACTGCTTTACTTGAAATATAATCTATAGTTGAGAATGTTGAAGATGAATGATTTATCTACAAATTTGAAAATTGAAGATCTATTAGCATTATAGGCTTCACAAATTTGTATGTATAACCTGCAAATTTATTGTATTTTGTGGAAAACATTTCCACTTTGGATGTTAAATGATGTTGTGGCTATCTATGCAGTACATCTCGATTAGTGGATTATGGGTTTTGAAGGTTAGATGGTGGTTTTAATGGGTTTGAAAGATGGAGGTTGGTTTTCCTAGTATGCAATTACAATCATTAATAATTAATTAGGGTCTATGTCTTCAAGTTTCATGGTTGTGGTTAGTCCTTTAAGACTAATATGTCATGAAAAGGGGTTGCTTGATAGTTGTTTATTTTTGGTACAATTTATTGAAGGTGATGGAAGACATCAGTAAACTTTTGGCACATTATGCCATATTTTTGGAATGGTGGGCAATTCAACAAATCTACAACTTAAAAATTCAATGTTACTTGTAAGTTTATGTGTCCAATGTAAATGATGAAGAGTTTTTTAAATTTGAACATCATAAATCATTGTCAAGAATTTGCCAATGTCAAATGGATCTATGAAACCTTTAGAAATACATATTAAATTGATTGTGTGAGGATTCTATGATCTATAATGTGTTTTCCGTAATAGATTTCTAGAGATCTAGAACTATATGTTTAGTTATTTTTGCTAATTTAATTTGCAATCCATGAATATGCAAAATTACTAATAAGTCTCATATAAATGCATAGGTATGATTTACACTTTCTTTTAAAAACTGAAGTTGGTCCTTATTATGTTCAACCTCATGAAACAATGGTAACCATATTTTAAAATTAGGAGAAGTGATAAGCATCTAAACTAGTGATGATGGCCTGGTGGCACTAAGTCCACAAGTCTCCCCAAAACAAATGTCTAAACACCTATAATTAGCTAATTATGTAAATGTTAAATGATTTTTTTGGTAGAAACTTGGATAAAAGAATTTAATTATTTCTACACAATAAAGTAGACCAGAGACTTGTTTACATCCAATAACTTATGTTTTTTGTTATCTAGAACCAAAATGGAGCAAGATAAAATTATGAATGCCTCTAATGGAAACCCCACCCTTGTTTTTTCAAGGTTAGTTGGCAACCATTTTGGGCATCTACTCCTTTCCCTTAACAATTCATGAAATATTTTGGAGAATGAACAAAAATATTTAATTGAAATGATACCCATATAATTGAATGATAATCATGATTTAGTTGCAAAAAGGTGTTAAACTACTACTGATAATTCATTTATGCATGTTTAACTACTATGATGTATGTGTTCAACTTATATGTGACATTGTTGCAAAGTGTGGGAAAGGAAAAATGTTGAGCACCATGGCACATTTGCAATTAGGTGTTGAATTATTAATAGGAAGCTTTCACAACTTGCAAATTATCACACTTGCAACTATTTAAATGGTACATGACACAACTTATGAAGGTAAGTTCATGTCAAAATTTGAACATTCTAGTTTTTCAAATGGTATACATCTTAACTTGTTTGGTTGCATGACACCAAGATTGTTGGTGCAATTGTCCCTGAAAACTAGAGTATCAATCCCTCTCTTGGTGTTTTCAAAACATGTGCATAAATTGTAATTAATGGTAATCTTGTATAGTAAATTTGGATAATTATGTTTGAAGCATTTTTTAACCAATTCTATTTGAGCCGATTCTTTAACCAAATTTTGTGCCAATTTGCAAATTAAGAGCATTTCCATAATATTTAAAACATACTCACTCGACAATTGAGGTAAACAATGCATATGCTTGTACAAGATGGTATCTAGTCAATTTGGGCTGAAATTTAGCTCCAAAGGCCTATCAACTTCAAATTCCAATGGGTAAATGATCAATGAATGGACATAGGTTTCTAAGAAGAAGTTCAAAACTAGTTTCATCTATGAAGTCCATAATCCATCTGGGTAGGTAATATTGTTTTACTTTGACTTCTTTGATGATTTCTTGGCCTTAGCAGGTTCAAATCTTCTAGTTTTCCTAAGGGAGATTCCAAGCGTTGGATAACAAGCATTCCTCTTACTTTTCTTCTTTTAAGCTTCATCTATGCCAACTTGAATTTGACTCAATGAAAAGAAGTTTGAGACATCTAACTCCTGGAAACTAGCTTTCAAGTAGACAATTTCACCTTTGAACAAGACTTCAACTTTTTAGTATGAAGATCCACTGCATCAAATTGATCATTTTCAATCACTGTCTTCTTTGCAAGTAAGCCACCGCTCCCTGCATCATCATCTAAACTATGAGTTAAATCACTCACATCTATGTATTCAATATTTTTAGCCTCCTTTGGTAACATTTTTCGAGGTGGAAAGTGAATTAATGCAAGTTTAATGTCCTTGTTCTCAAGTGCTTCTTTAGATCTGAAGTCAAAATCACCTTTTTCTATGCCAAAAATTTCCTTGCCTATCTTAAGTGACTTCTCAATTTTGACAACTAATTTCTTTTTGTGATCAAAATCAAGCTTTGGCACTATGTTGCTGTCAAAAGCAACAACTAAATTCAATCCCTTGAAGGCTACCTTTTTTAGATCTTTTGCAATGTGAACTCGCTACTTAGAGTTCTTGAAAGGGCTTGTGACTTCACTTTTAGTATCTATTTGTACACAACAAGACAAATCTAGAACATCTACTTCACATATGGGGCATTTCTTGAATGGCTTGGCAAAAATGCATTCATAACAAAAATTGGAATGTCGGCAATCCTGACATATTTCAAAGAGACATTTAGGTTTAATGTAAGTAGTTTAACAACTCAATATGTACAAGATGATTCATTTTTAATGTATCAACACACAAATACACAATGTTCAAGCCTCCACCTAATGTCAACCACCTTTCAAAACTTTGTAAATTTTACAAGCTATTCAATAATGAATGTATGGTAATGCCTCTAAGCTCCTCATCATACCTAAAGAAAAGTCTAGCTCAAATCTTACAACAAGTAGATGATGTTATTTTAAGAATGGGGAATGACCTTGTATAGTGACAGTATGGAACAAACTAAACGCATATGATGTAGGTATTGGAAAGGAGCTAACTTGCAAATACATGAATTCAAAGTCAAAACACAAGTATTTGGAAAGTTAAGGAGAGAAAGATAAATCATTTTGGGTTGCTTAAGCTATTAGCATTAACCAAGAAGGTTAACAATTCAAAAACATTGTGATATATTGGACATACTTGAAACATTAGTTTAGATTTGTTAACATTGCATATGATACAAATAGTTGCAAGCATCATGTCCATGCTACAGGTATAGGATTTTGTGATTTAAAAAGCCTTTACATTACATTCCTCTTTCTCCATATCCATACAGTATAATGTAGAGGCACCCATGGGTGTGGCCTAGGAATCAGTGAGATCAACTCCATAAAAACATGATCTGATTCAACCACTGTAATGTTCATGATGGTTAAAAAATTACCACAAATAATCTCAAATGTTGAACCTACACAAATTTCATCTCCAGCTTGGAAAACCCTACACACAAATCATGACAAAAAGAGAAATCTCAGCACATGAAAATAATTCAAGACCTAGGATGAAATCATAAGAAAATAATTGAAAAGATGCATGCTTTTGAAGATTAATTCCTTTTAGGACTGCTTGTTGGCCCAACACACAAATTTTGAAATTGAAAAGAAACATCATGAGGAAAATTCATCTTAACTTGTAATGGTTTTACTAATTTGCATGTTATCTCTTATCTATGGGTAAAACCAATAGAAACCTATAATTTATGACTCAATGGAATCACAAAACACAATTTGAGTATTCCAAATCTAGATAGAAATATATACATGAATGAAATTAAAAAATAGTCCTAAGTTAGGGGTAAAGAATTAAAGGATAAATGAACATGACTTTTGAAGAGGTAAGGAAATAAGGAATTAAACAAATTGGAAACCAAGGAATCAAAACTTGAATCTAGACTCCATGGATTTCAAATGGACTTGCATCACACCACATTTTTGGTTTGGACTTCTCATGGACTTGTAATGGAATTACATCCTAACAATCCTAAAGCCCATAAACAAAATGGACTTATAGGACAAGGAATATTAAAAAAAGGATTGACATTGGACTAGCAATGGACTTATAAGCCATTAATCCTAAAGCCTAGGAACAAAATGAACAATAATAAACAAAGGATTGACAGCAGACTTGCAATGGACTTCTATGACAAGCAATAATAAACAAAGCACTAACACTAGACTTGTAATGGATTTACAAACTAGTCTTAAAGCCCGAAAACAAAATGTACATAACAAGGACAACCAATTCCTTGATCTTAAAATTGATATAGGACTGAACATTTAGACTTACATGCAACATTTTTATAATTCTTAAAGTTCATTTCTAATGGACTCTCACTAAAATCACAACCATTGGATATCAAAATTTAGATTTCAATGGACCTATGTTCTAAACTCATAAGGAACCAAAGAAGATTCTTATAACAATTCATTTTCAACATAGGATTGAACTAATTTTTAGATTTGATTGAACTAATGCAACAAATCCAATTCTATTAGGTTTAAAACTGAAACATAAAACACAATTACATTCCATAATTTTAAAAGCAAAATCTTGCTGGAACTATAAGCCTTGTGCTTCAATCTTTGCAATCAAGTAAAATGCATTGGTGATTTAATTTTCAAGGAGGTGAGCACAACTTCACTCAAGGGCCGAATACCAACCACTACTAACCAATTATGTTAGAATTCTTCCTTGTAATCAACAATCTTGCAGCATGGATGAAAACTCACATAATATGTCATACAACATATGTGGTACGTGTGATCACAACTAGCAACTATTAAGAAACCATTACGCGTAAACAAGGCATTCATGGACAACAAATGTGGATTTACCTGGGCACTATATAGTAGAAGGTTCAGGTTTATAATCAGGATCATGAAGCATGGACAATAGGTAAAGTCTAAACCCCCCACCTTTTTGCATCAACTTTAACAAGTCCTAAAACATTGTCATTTTAAAGTCAAGTTGACTTATCCTAGATTTCTTCTTTTCAAACACAAAATAAATTCTACCACCTTGGCCATTTGATCTACCCAAATCAATTCTTGTTCTCTTAATTTCATATTCATTGTTTGCTTCTCACTCAAAACTTGAACTCCTTTCCTTTTTAGAGCTTATACATCAACAACTTCATATTCAACCTTCACACATTTGCAAGTTGGAGGTTGTGGAGATGGTTTCACCTCATGAACACCACCCAATTCCAATTGCCAAACCAAATTGGCTACCTTTGTCTCCCTCAATTTTGTAGCATATTTGCCATAGTAAACTACATATTTTGCCTAATCAAGGTTGTCACCATTCATCCAGCATATCACACCTTGTACAAAACCTTTATTAATCTGGCCATTAGTCACCTTGTGTTGCCCTGTGACCTTTTTGTACAATTCAAAAATACTCTACACCATTGGAGCATGAACTTTCTTGTCATATCTATACCCATTTTTTGAAATTTTGGGCCCAAAGACTTCTTCAATCTAAGATGTTGGCACATCTTTCTAAATTAAACTCAAAACATCAATGCCTCCTGTTTTTAAACCCATATTGTCAACATACCAACTACATCACGAGCCATGGACTTTTCCTCCTTTGAAAATCTTCTTGATGAGCTACATAATAAGTTTATAAAATAAATTGAACAAGAAAAACACAAATGCACAACAAATGTTTCCCTTTCACCAAGCTTTTCAATGAAAGTATTCAAGGCACACAACAAATTTACAAAGAAACTAAAATAAGAAAAAATACAATCTAAATGCCTAAGATTGAAGGTTGATCACTAAACTTTCCAAATCCAAAAGGCTATTGAAATTGTAGGTATGTAACTCCAAGTTTAATTATGAAATGTCAAGCGGGAAAAAGCTAGATGTGTGCAAAGTGTAAACAAAACATAAGAAAACAGGGAAAAAAAGGTGGGCTGCAATTGAGTCACCTAACAATTTTGTAATTTTTGGAAAACCCTACCCAAAAAAAGGACTTGCAAGACCTAGGGTTTGATTTTGACTAGGTGAAAAAGTTAGTAGGATTGTAATTTGTAAGTCCTAAAAGTGGTTCCTAATGGGTATACCTAATTTTGAATATGGCTTTTAACACCACATTTTAGATATAAATACATTTTTACTACATGTTGATTTTATATCATGTATATTATGCATTCATGCCCTTTATCACATAAACATGAACAACTTTTGTTAAAGGCACATTTTCAAAATCCATAATTTTTAAGGTCAAAAACATTTTTGAACCAAATGTGTTCAAATTGGTTGTAAAAACAATTTTCTTCAGTTCAAATTCTTTTGTCCTTCTAATCATCAATGTTGAAATCCTTTCCAAATTTTAGAAGGAATGGTGCACATTTGGTAGAAAGAAAGGACATTTGAAAAAAACAAGGATTGTTCATTTTCAAAGTTTGAATGCTTTCAACATGTAAAAACAAATTTAATTTGTATCAATCTTTGAGCATTAAACTTAATAATTAATGGAAGATATTCCAAAAAAATTATGACAATCCAAACTATTATGCTTCACTTGTGATTTTTCAAAAATCCAAAAATATAGTTTTAAGGAGTGTCCACTCACCTATGTGGCTCCTTTGATTGTGTTTTTACCCAAATACCATTATTTACATTAATATTCATTGATTCATCACATGTAAGGGAAACATAATTAACAATCAAAATAGTAGCCAAAATTGCATTAGTGACTTGAGAATACATGAATTATTTAGCCATTATTCAACATGAAATCTTTGACTAATGCATTTTGGGATTCTTAAGCACACCAATGGATGAATACAATTCTTAATTTTTTACATACTCCACTATAAAACAACCCCCTTCCAAGATTTGGAACAAATTGGCAAACAAGACCTTTTCACTTCCCAAATGAATGTTCTTATTAACCTATTGTAAAACAATAATAACTGATTGGGTAAAAAGCAAAGCTTGATTTTTTTGGTATGTTTAGGTCTTACTATTGTACCATTTTTCGCCTTTACACCAAGCTAAGGCATATCCTTTCTATCTTCCTCTTGCCCTCTTGTTTCATCAAAATGTACCATTTGGAAGCAAACAACGTCAATGGTTTCTTATTAATCATGTTACAAAGTTCTTTACATTTAACATTGTGAAGAATGCCTTTAGTGGCAAGGATTCGGTCAGCCCAAGGGAAATTTGTAACCCATTCAAGTTGAAATTTTTATGTGTTATTGTAAGATGTTTTTAGCTTTTGAAGTAAAAGTAAAAGACAATGCAACAAATTTGGATTTGACTTAGTATTTGACAAATTGCTCAACAACATTTTTTGATGATGTGGGGGACTTGACATGGATGTTGGAACTCAAATTTAAATGCATAGGATATTTACTCCTCTTCCACTTAGGCACAAACCAATGAATTACAATTGAATTTTCAAAGTCAAAGATAATGCTGATGGTTTTGTGGCAAGGCACAAAGGCTCATTTGGTGGTTAAAGGATTTACACAAGTTGAAGGTGTTGATTTCAATGAAACTTTTTCCTTTGTTGTATGAATGGAATCAATTCAAAATATGCTTGTAGTTGTAAACATTAAAGATTTCAAAGTGCAATGTCAAATGAATGTTAAAATTTTCTTTTTGAATGGAGATCTTTAAAAGGAGATATACATACAACAACCAAAGGGGTTTGTGATCAAAAAGCCTTATTGTTTTGTAAACTTGATTGAAACTTAAAATCCATGGCCTTTCCCAATGTTGTGAATCTTCACCATTCAAAGTTTCCATTAAAAATGGGGTTCATCAACATCAACAAAAAAACACATGAAAGATTCACGTCTTTTTCAACCATTGTTGATTTTTTTTGCATTTGTTGAGGAATTCTTTCATCTTCCATCTCTAATTCTTGATTTAAAACCCTTTGTATTGATCTAAAATCCAACCTTGAAACCATTGTTTCCCCATGTTAAAGTTTCCAAATTCATTAAAGATAACATTGCAACTAATGATAATGTACTGTAATATAAGGTTGTACAATTTGTACCCTTTAATCTCTTTACAATAACTAATGAATATACATTTGACACCTTTGGAATCTAATTTTGTCCTTGCTTCCTTTGGCACATGAACAAATGTAACATAACCAAAAACACACAAGGGTGTCGGTTTGCTTGAGTGTCTCAAAAATATTGTCCCTCACAATTTTTTGGGTAGTTTTTGGTACAAAATACCACCTAAAGCAATGTCAAATGTGTGATAATAAAAATGTAAAATTACAATCTTGTAATATTGAATAAACACATCACAAAAATATGAAAACATTTCCATGGATATGAATATAAATGGTATTTTTGTGGTATTGTATAGACACCAAAATACTTGTCCTATAAGGCAAATGCCTCTTGTGCATGTAAAATTATTATAATATAACCATTTGTATAAGAAAAAAACTATAGTAAGTTGATATGTATATATAAGATGCATCTTTTGAATACCTTATTGGCCCAATTACATATATTGATGAACCTCTAGAATGTTAGGAATGTGTTAAAAATCAACAATTTGTTGTCCACATAACAAAATATTTTGATTTTTGTGTGAATGGATGAAAATCACCTTGTAGTGTATTTAACATGGTCTATTCTAATGCCCTATCTATTCTTATGTTTAAAATTAGTCCATTTAAAGTTGTAGTCATATGGTTTACAAATGGGTCCCAAACTTTCAAAATACCCATAAAATATGACTTCTTTTCATCAAATACCAAAATTTTCTATAGATTTGACTACAAAGTGGGTAGAAAATTGTCACAAGTCATGTGGTTTGAATGTTTCAAAATTTTGACACATATAAATTATGCAATTTGTATGTATAGGTGGGAAGGTTAGTGGAAATGTTTTAAAATGTTGTGATATTTTAAAATACTAAAAAACGACAATACCTTTATCATTTTTTAAACACTCAAGCAAACCATGACCCACAAATGACTTATGGAAACTTTGTATCTACACCAAACCCTTTTTGGTGTCATGCTAAAAATTACCTTAGCAGGGATTTGATTTTAAATATATCTTATAATTGGTATTACTTATGCCCAAAATCTATGATCTAACTTTAGCTTCATATGTTGCAACATGCATCACACACTTTCAACAAGTGATTGATTTTTCCTTTCAGTTACACCGTTCTATTCTAACATGGATGGAGTGGTTGTTTACTTCACAATGTCATTCTCTTTATAAAATGCACCAAAAGTTTTAAAGTCATATCACATTTAATCGCTTTGACTATCATAGACACCATTTTCACATGACGAATGAAATTCATTCATATGGATGTTCATCCATTATTCATAATTAATTTTTAGCTCATTATTTATTAACTCCTAGTTCACTATTATTTAACTGCTGATTCATTTTTTGTTAACTTCAAATTCACTCTTAATTAACTTCAAGTTCATTTGTAATTAATTCATAGTTTATTTCTAATTCACTTTCGATTATCTTTTAATCAACTCATAGTTAAATATTAATTCACTTATAGTTCATTTTTAATTCATTTTTAATTTAAGTCTTAATTAATTTGTAATTAATTTATAGTTAGGAAGCCTTCCATAAAAATTCCTTTGTTGGTGGGCACATAAAAACTTCCATGGAAGCTTCTTTGAGTTAGGTCCCCCCAAAAGGGTATAAATAGATGTAAGATCTCCCCATTACCTTTAGTATGTTCAACACCAGTCTAAAGTATGAGCTTGTTTTATAGCCTTCTTCTGAGCTATTTTTGTGTTTACATTTGTTTACTTCATTATAATAAATATTTGTTTGTATTTTGGTCTTGCACATTTCATATTTTTGGTTTTAGCCTTTATGTTTTTGTCTTCGTACCTTTGTTTCATGTTTTGGATTTAGATTTAGACTTATCCTTTCATCATTTGTCTTGATAATTTTCATGTTTGTGATATTGATCTTCTTTGTAATCTAATTTGCTACCAAATATTTGAAAACCTTAATCTTGTCAAACAAATGAATTTAATTTTCATACTAGTATGAAGAAATGTTTTCCTAGAGAAATCATCAATGAAAGTTAGAAAATATTTTGCCCCTCCATGAGATGTTGCATAGGACTACATATATCTATGTGCACAAGCCCAAAAATTTCCTTTGCATGAAAACCCCCACTCAAAGGAAATGGGGTATGATGGTGTTTACCATACACACATCCATCATAGAAATTCAAGTTATGATCCATTGAACTCCATGCTTTTAACAAGGTTATTTTGATCCATGGTTGTTAAAACCTACATACAGACATGTCCAAATTTATGATGCTTTAAGTTACTCTTCTTAATCTTAGTGCTACATTCTACAACCAAAAATTGAACAACTCCAACCAACTTATAAAACCCTCTTTCTTGAATAGCTTCAACAATCACCTTATTTGAATTAAAAGACTTTAACCAACATTTGGTGGCTTCAAATTCCACCTTGAAATATTGTTTTGTTAATGACTGACTAGTAACAAATTTTTTGTCAACTTTGAAACATATAACACATCTCCAATACATTTGGAAATCTTATTTCGCAAGTTGAAAACAATAATGCATTTCCCACATACATTAAGCACACTATTGGTTCCAAGATATATTTTGTGACTCAAAGTAAACTCCTTAAAGGTTGAGAATACTTCCTTTGAATGGTTAAATGTTGTGAAGCTTTGGAGTCAATAAATTATGCATCCCTACAAATTGCAAAAATAATTTAAGTAGTCATAAGAAGTTCAATTTTGATTATTGTGACTACTTGTGAAGAACCTTTGAATTCATTCTTTCAATTTTGTTTCTTCTGATGACATTCTCTTGCAAAATGGCTTTTAAAGCCACAACTATAGCAAGCTCCTTTCTTCTTATTCTTAAATTTCCTCCAATCTACAACCCTTTTGAACTTCCCGAAAACACCCTTATCAATTAATGTTCCATGTCTTGTACCATGCTTAAACTGCACTTCTTGTTTAATTGTAATTCTTCTTGCAACAATTGTCCACATATTAACTCCATAAACAATCAATTAGTGTGGGTACTAAGTGAAACCACAAGGTTGTGGAAAGATGGTGACAAGTTCTCTAAAAGTGTGAATGCCAAATCTTCATCAAAAACTTAATAATCAATGTTTGTTAATTGATTTCCAATCATCCAAAACTTGTCAATATGAACTTGCATTGAGTTGCCTTCCTCCATTTTAAGATTATAAAGCTCTTGATATAATTGTAGTTTGTTGTCAACATGTTTTTTCTCAAATGTTGCACAAAGATTATCCCATGCATCTTTTGTATTTTTTGAAAGTGCTACATGATGCAACAAAAATCAACATTTAAGCTAATTGTTCCATGAACCAATTTGTCTTTCTTCATGAACAAGTGATGTTCAATAATGCCTCTTTTAGGAACAATATTTCGAAATTCAACTTCTGGTGGCAATAATTCTCCTAAGGTGGTTACCCATAAATCCTTTTCATGCAAGGAAAAATCCATCTTCCATTTGCCATGTATGAAAATTATTGCGATTCAACTTTTCAATATTTAAGCATTGGAAGTGGACACCATGATTGTGAATAGAATAATGCTAGAAAACAAAACACCTATAGATTTGAAACTTTTAGCAAAATGCTAGAAAAACAAAACACACCCAATGTCTCAAAGCTTTCAAGAATTGTAAAAAGCAAACTCAATTTTCATTCCCTCAAAAAACAACCATGTTTTAATACCATGTTGGGAATTGATAGAAAATTAATTAAAGAATAGAAATGATAAAAACATTAATTTACAACCAGCTCTCTAGCCAACCTTAGGATCACATAGATGTTGTTACGAACCCGTGACCCACCCCTAAGCTCTTGTACTTTTGAATAGGAGGTGAACACCCCCCTAAAAATCTTACCTCCCTTTAACAAGAGTGAATCATCACATGCATTGAAATATTTCACACTAAATTTAACAAAAAACATTTAAGTAAATTTACCTAACATATCTCATAGTCTTAAAAGTATGTCATGTAACACAAAAATCTCAATTAATTATAACTTGGTAAAGTAACTTAGGCAAGGTGTTAGGAAATTGATATCCAACAAGATGGTTGAAAAAGGAAATATCTTTGGAATTCTCCTAATATGAAAATTTAACATTTCATGTGTGTTCAAGGCCCAAAAAAATGGAATTGTTTTCCAAAAAAAAAGATATTTTAGTTGAAATTGTACAAATTTGTCCACAATTTCTTAGAAAGACATTCACTAGGTTGCTAAAATTGGCCCCAAACAAAGGCCAACTTATTTCAATCACAAAATTTTTAAGAAAAACATTATTTGCAAGTATTTTTTTTTGGACAAATTTTGTTTTTTTCCAATAGAAAATTGGGGATTTTTTTGGGAAAAATGTGTTTCCCTAGGGTTCAAATTTGAATAATTTTGCTTTCTTATTGGAAATGTTCCATATCAGAATATCAAGAAGAAAACACCATGTTTCCAAGATTTAAATGGTGCTAATTAGTTTTATTAATTCGTAGCATAATTTTTCCATTTTAAAGAAATTGGGGCAAAAAATTCCTAGTAGAAATACAATTAATTTTTCGATATCAAGAAAATGAAAACAAAACATTAATGTTGATTGTAATTAATTATTATGCTAATTAATGTAATGATTATCAATTTACTTACAAATGGCATGGAACCCAACTATTAGTTACGAATTGTGTAAGTAAATGCACTAGCAAAACCACACATTCTTGCATGTCAGGAACTGATTACATAGCTACTAGTGTAATTAGTTACCACACCACTAACCCATGACACCTAGGTTAGTTTTTGGAATCATGCTCCCTAGACTTCCTTAGTAGATGGTAACACTAAAAGAAAAAGGCCAATATGTGACCAACACATTTATAATTATTTGTGACTATTTGGTTCTTGCAACTAAACTAGTGTCACATCATGTTAACATCAACCGAGTCACCTACAACTAGCTTGCAACTAGTCTATAACTAAATTAGTTTACATCTAGATATGGCTTGGATTTATCATCCAAAAGTAACCATCTAAAGTCCCATTAATTGCAAGAGAAGTGTTGTTTAAGTGTAATCAACATATGTTTATATACATCAATTATAATAATTATTTGATTTATGATTCAACTTGATATTCCTAGTATTTTTATTGTAATTAAAGTCATTGATATGATTATTGTAATTAATATATAATTATTATAAAATCATAATAAATAATTTATTTATACATGAACTATAATAAACATATAATTTATAATTCATTTTAAATATTTTTAAATATATATATTTCCATTATAATTAATTTAATTTCTATAATTATAAGAATTACATCCAATATACTAGAATGTTTAATTATGTACTTACAATATATAATTGTTTTTATGTCATAAAAATTTAGAATAATTTCAGTAAAAATTTAAAATAATTATAATAAATTATTTTACTTATTATTTATTAATTTATATATATAATAAATAGATAATATTATAACATAAACTTTCACATCAATTAAAATGATAGTTCCCAATCATGAAAAATAATATTGTATTTACAACAAGTATGTTTTTAAAATAATAATAAAATTTTGTATCTTGATTGAGAAATTATGTATTCTAGTTTAGATTTTTATTTCGTAATTTTATAATAATCTTAAAATAATGAGCAAAATTGCCACAATTACTGTATTTAAAGACAAAGATACACTAAAATAATTGTATGTATTATCAATTATTTCCTTATTTATAATAAATTGTTAATATAAATAAAATAAATTTTTATGTTAATATTATCATTCTATAATGACATAAAATATTGTAATTACTTACTTTACTTCTAAGTTAGAATTACAATACTTGAATAATTATTTTATAATTAAAATTTAT